>ERZ808246.328-NODE-328-length-41723-cov-20.191394_pt1 | contig 41723 bp, 26 predicted proteins | sample MGYA00521083_ERZ808246 | MGnify/ENA primary metagenome ERZ808246 (study PRJEB31516, sample SAMN03275577) | gut metagenome | biome: mammalia-associated habitat; material: feces | host: Papio cynocephalus | place: Kenya | collected 2012-07-07 ...
GTACAACATTCAATCTTTTTCTACCTCTCCGTGTCTACTTTTTCGAGAGCAGCACCTTGTCCCTGAGCTTGTCGAAGTGTCGAAGCTCCGAAGCGGCATCCTGCGAAGGCGGCCAAAGAAAAAGACATTTCCAAATTTTGCACGTTACCAAAATTTGGAAATGTCTTTTTCTTATGGCCGGTGGACTATAGTCCGAAGGCTTTTTTGATGGAGTCAACCGCATCGAGCTTCTCCCAGCCGAAGAACTGGACGAGTTTGTCGGTCTGGTGGCCGGGCTTGCCGACTTTTACGGACTTGGTGTACGGCTTGCGACCGAAGTGGCCGTAGGCTGCTGTCGGCTCGTAGATCGGGTTCTTGAGCTCGAACTTGCGGATGATGGCGGCGGGACGGAGGTCGAAGAGTTCCTCGATCTTGCTGGCGATCTGCGCGTCAGGCACGATGCCTGTACCGTAGGTGTCCACGAATATGCTCACAGGCCTTGCCACACCGATGGCGTAGGCGACTTGGACAAGCATCTCCTGGGCGACTCCAGCCGCGACCATATTCTTAGCTATGTGCCTTGCCGCGTAGGCCGCAGAGCGGTCCACCTTGCTCGGGTCCTTGCCGGAGAACGCTCCGCCGCCGTGCGCGCCCTTGCCGCCGTAGGTGTCAACTATGATCTTTCTGCCGGTGAGGCCTGTGTCTCCCGCAGGGCCGCCGATCACGAACTTACCGGTCGGATTGACGTGCAGGATGAAATCGCCCTTGAACAGTGCCGCTGTCTGAGGGTTCAGCGCAGCCTTCAACTTCGGCAGGAGGATATTCCTGACATCAGCCTCGATCTTGTCGTGCATCGCCTGGTCCACCTTGTCCTGACCGAACTGACGGACGGCCTCAGCGTATGATATATTCCCAAGCTCTTCGGCCACGAAGTCATCGTGCTGGGTCGAGATGACGATCGTGTGGACGCGCACCGGGTGGTGCGACTCGTCATATTCAATGGTAAACTGGGACTTTGAGTCGGGTCTCAAGTAAGGCATCAGCTCCGGGGTGTTGTGGCGGATGTCCGCCAACGCTTGGAGGGCGGTCTGCGAGAGGTAGAGAGGCAGAGGCATGTAGTCCTCGGTGTCCTTGCAGGCGTAGCCGAACATCATGCCTTGGTCTCCAGCCCCTTGATCCTCAGGGTTTTCGCGCACCACGCCACGGTTGATGTCCTGGCTCTGCTCGTGGATTTCCGAGAGCACTCCGCAGGAGTTGCCGTCGAACATGTAGTCTGCCTTGTTGTAGCCGATGCGGTTGATCACACCGCGCACAACCTTCTGAACGTCAACATAAGCCTCGTCGGAGCGAACCTCGCCGCCGATGACGACGAGGCCCGTCGAGCAGAATGTCTCGCAGGCTACTTTTGCCTCAGGATCCTGACGGAGAAACTCGTCCAGGACAGCGTCCGAGATCTGATCGGCCACCTTGTCTGGATGGCCTTCGGAGACAGATTCACTTGTAAATAAGTAATTCATAATGTGTTATATTTATAATTTTCAATCATTCCGCTATGGCGGCATGCCCGCTGGCTCCGTTTTCAAGGTGCCACGATATATTCAGGCGCCGGGCGAAAATAAAAAACTCCAACGTATGCGGAATACGTGGAGCGACACCAAAAACACAATATGAAAATTTTTAGCATTTTTTAGTGTGGTTGCAAGCAGGCAAATCTCTCCACATTTTCCGGATGCAAAGGTACTACTTTTTTTGAATATCCAAAATCCGGCGGCGAATATGTTTTCGTGCATAAAACATTACAATTTTCAATCGTAATCGTAATGTAACTAAATTATATTTTCTGAACCGAAGAAAAAGTGTTAATTTCGCAAGATGTTTGATTGGTGCGAGAATAACGTTTAATTCAATACTTTATTATTAACAAATCTATGGTTCAATTACTCAAAAAGGGATTTGCCGCTTTGGTTGCAGTCCTTGTAGGAATCACGGCTTTCGCGCAGGTGACCACGTCTTCACTGAACGGTAAGGTCACCGATGCCAATGGAGCCCCGGTTCCTGGCGCCGCAGTGGTTGCGGTTCACACCCCATCGGGTACACAGTACTACGCTGTTGTCAACGCCGAAGGTCGTTATGCGATCAACGGTATGCGTTCAGGTGGCCCTTACAAGGTTGAGGTAAGCTGCCTTGGTTACCAGACCGTGACCTTCACGGATGTCACCCTCCAGCTCGCCGAGTCTTACAGCCTTAACGCTTGGCTTAAGGATGACACCCAGATGCTTTCCGAGGCAGTTGTTGTCTCCTCCGCGAACTCCAAGTTCTCAGTAGAGAAGACCGGTGCAGCGACAAACATCAACAACGCCCAGATCACCGCTATCCCGACAGTGGACAGAAGCATCACCGACGTTACCAGACTTTCCCCTTACGGTGGAAACGGAATGACCTTCGCCGGAGCCGACGGACGTACGGCCAACTTTACTGTTGACGGTGCGAACTTCAACAATAACTTCGGCCTGAATAGTAAACTTCCAGGAGGTGACAATCCTATTTCTTTGGATGCCATAGAGGAACTTCAGGTAGTGATCTCACCTTATGATGTGCGTCAGACCAACTTCATCGGCGGTGGTGTGAACGCCATCACCAAGTCCGGTACCAACACATTCAAAGGATCAGCATACGTTTATCACAAGAATGAGAATATGCGTGGTGACGTTGTCAACGGTGCGACGGTTGCCAGTGCGAGAGACAAAGATCGTAATACAATTTATGGTATGACCCTTGGTGGTCCGATCATCAAAAACAAACTGTTCTTCTTCACCAACTTTGAATATGTCAAGACTCCTTCTGTGGCTAGCAATTGGAGAGCGTCAAAGGATGGTAAGATGGATGCTGACAATTATATTTCACGTACCACAGAAGAGGATCTTGAGACCGTATCAAATTTCGTGAAGGAAAAATACGGATATGACACGGGGTCTTATACGAATTTCCCTGCTGACATCAGCAACACTAAGTTCCTTGCTCGCATTGATTGGAACATTAATGATATGCATCATCTTGCTGTTCGTTACAATTATACGCTGAATAAACAGTGGACAGCTCCGAACAGGAACTCTATGGATGGTGGAACGAAGGCGACGGATGCAAGAATGTCCAAATATTCCATGAGTTATGCGAATTCCATGTATTCTCAGGACAATTTGGTGAACACTTGGTCCGTTGACCTTAACAGCCGTTTGAGCGACAAATTCTCGAATCAGTTCCTTGCCACATATTCTAAACTTGATGATGTACGTGGAACCAATTCGGCGGACTTCCCGTTCATCGACATCAGAAAAGATGATGGCTCTAAGGTTGACCCTTATATCTCTCTGGGTTACGAACTTTTCACATGGAATAATGGTGTCCACAACAACGTCATCAATATAAAAGATGACCTTACCGGTTATTTTGGAGATCATAAATTCACCGTTGGTGCAAGTTATGAGTACCAGATGGCGGACAACATCTATATGAGAAACGGTACTGGCTATTACCGTTATAAGAGCCTGGACGATTTCCTCAATGAAAGAACTCCTGAAATTGTCGCCCTTACCTATGGCTATGACGGCGAGGAAGCACCTGCGGCTCGTGTCAGATTCAACAAGTTGGGTGCTTATGCTCAGGACGACTGGTCTGTTACAGACAATTTCAAACTGACTTATGGTTTGCGTATAGATGGATTGTTTTTCAATAACGCGGACTTGATTACCAACGCTGCCATGAAAGAACTTGACTATGGTGGAACACATTTCGATACAGGTAAATGGCCTAATTCCAGCCTTATTGTCTCTCCACGTGTAGGTTTCTCCTGGAACGTTTTTGGAAACAACTCTCTTAAGGTTCGTGGTGGTACAGGTTTCTTCTCAGGAAGGTTGCCGCTTGTGTTCTTCACCAACATGCCTACAAATGCCGGCCTTGTACAGTATCAGGCTGTAATCAGCGAATCGAAAGGTGGCCCGCTCAACGAGTTTGCCGGTCCGATCCTTAATCGTAAAGAACTTCGTGAAAAATTGATCTCTCTCGGTTATCCAGATACTGTCTCTCCAGAATCCGGCTCAGTTCCGTCTAACTTCTCCGCTGTTGATCCAAAGTTCAAGATGCCTCAGGTTTGGAAGACCTCTCTTGCCTTTGATTACAGTTTGCCGACTTCATTCCCGTTCTCTGTCAGTGCCGAGGGTATTTATAACAAGACTATCAACGCTGTGCGTATGAGGGATAGAAGTTTCAAGGATTATCAGGGCTTTGCAAGATTCAACGGGGCTGATAACCGTCCTATCTTCAAGGATGCACAGTATACCTATGTTAATTCAAAGGGCAAGACTGTAAGTATGCCTAACGCCTACATTCTTGAGAATACCGATCAGGGTTACGGATGGTCTGCAAGCCTTTCGATGAATATGACCCCTGTAAAGGGCCTGAACATCATGGCGGCCTATACCCATACCGTATCAAAGGAAATTACCGGTATGCCAGGCTCCAACGCTGCCTCCACCCTTGACTACTACACTTCTGTCAATGGATTTAATGATCCTGGACTCCATAATTCTCAGTACGTTACTCCAGACCGTGTAGTGGCCTCTCTTACTCATAGCGACAAATCTGGAAACCACTACAGTTTCATTTATGAGGCTTGGAGAGGTGGTTACAAGGATTCTTACATGATGGTAAATGACATGAATGGTGACGGTAAGAATTATGATGCCGTTTATATTCCTACTGACGAGCAGGTTCAGAATAACGAATTCCGCTTTGTCACCGAGAATGACCGTGACCGTTTCATGGATTTCGTCCATAAGGATAAGTATCTTAGCAAACATCAGGGAAAATACACGGAAGGCTACAGTGTGTATAACCCATGGGTTCACCGTCTGGATTTCAGCTACAAGCATGACTTCAAACTGAACATCGGCAAGTCAACCAACACTCTTCAACTCAGCCTTGATGTGAAGAACATTTTGAATCTCTTCAATTCGTCGTGGGGCGTGATCAAGCATTTGAATCCAGCTCTTGATAGCGGAAGAATCCTTGAGTATAAGGGTGTTGATAAGGAAGGCTATCCTACGTTTGCAACCCCTGAGGCAGTCAATAAAGACACTCAAATCTACACTTACTATCAGGATGCTAAACAGTGCTGGTATGCATCAATAGGTATTAAGTATATGTTTAATTAATTTATTGTCAAGATTATATGAAAATTAAGAAAATTATAGCCGCTCTTTTGGCTACGATGACATTAGCCATCGGCTGTGAATCAGAGCAGGAGTATCTTGATGAGATACGAGTGTCTTCATCATACGTGGCTATCCCCGCTGAAGGAGGCTCTCAGACGATAACCGTTCGCGCTAGGTATGCGTGGTCTCTTGAGAACATTCCAGAGTGGCTGGAGGTTACTCCTGATTCGGGTTTTGATGGAGAGACAGAGGTGACCTTTAAGGCCAAGCCCGCGACAGCCACTCAATCCGCCGAGCTTCAGCTTAATTGCAAAAATGACTCTCAGGTGATTAATGTTCTCCAGATGACGGAGAAGGTGGATCTCCCCTTAACTTCTTTGAAAAAATTCCTTGAAGCGGAAGTTGGTCCTACAACATATAGAATCGCTGGAACCATCACAAGTATTGAGGAAATCTCCGCGTCTTACAAGAATGCCACGCTTACAATTTCTGATGAGGAGGGTAACTCCGTTTACCTTTACCGTTTTGGCCCTTCATCAGGAAAGAAAATTGAGGAACTTGGCATGGAAGTCGGTGACTTCCTTACTGTAGAAGGACAGAGAGGTGAGTACAAAGGCTCTCCACAGATGGCGCAAGGAGGTGTTTTTATCAGCCTTGTGAAATCACTTATCAAGGTGGATTCGGTGACTGTTAAGATTGCGGGCAGCGAAGAATTTAAATTATATTCAGAGCCAATTCCTCTTGAGGGGGCCGATGTTAAAGCCCATCTTACGGTAAAAGGGAGCGGTCTTTCAGTTGTTGTTCCTGATGCTGCCAAATCTTGGATTTCCGTGAATGCGATCGAGACTTCCGGTAACAACAGTATCGTTTCATTCAGTGTTGCGGCTAACGCTTATGGTGACAGAACCGCAGATCTCACATTCAACACCGTTTCAGGAGGCAAGACTAACACGGCTCAGACAAGCCTGGAGCAGAAAGGTGCGATCATCGAGACAACCATCGACAAACTTCTTGCGGCGGAGGATGGCGCGACACAGTACAGGACTACCGGTTACATCACTAATGATAAAGGCAGTGAGTACGGCAACATCTACATCAAGGATGCTACTGGTGAGATCTACGTCTATGGTGTTCTTGACAGCAAGGGACAGACCAAGCAGTGGAAGAACATGGGCATCAAAGAAGGTGACATTGTCACCGTTGTCGGCCCTAAGACTTCTTTCAATGGAACGGCTCAACTTAAGAATGTGACTATTGAGAACCATATCAAGGTTCAGGACATTTCACTTGCTGATTTCAGAGCTCTTAAGGATGACAAGACCGCTTACTATAGAATCTCCGGAAAGGTTGCCAAGAGCACCGAGGCTAACACTAAGTTTGACCTCAAAGATTATGGTAACTTTGCCTTGACAGATGGCACCACCGAAGTCTATGTGTATGGTGTTAGAACCGGTTGGGGAGGAGCCAAGAAACAGTTTGGAACCCTGAACATCAAAGAAGGCGACGAGCTTACCATTGTATGCTATAAGACAAGCTTCAACGGTCTCATCGAGGCTGACGGCTGCTTCTATGTCTCTCACAAGTCAGGCTCTGTAGAACCTGAGGATCCTCAACCAGGCGAAGATCCATATTCAATTGATCTGAAGTATACTCTTGGCTCCAATGCCTATGATACTTTTGTAGCTACCATTAACGGTAAGGAAAACGTTAAGGCTTTGAGGTTCGGTGCCTCTAAGGGTAGGGTCGGAGATATTACAATCACTGTTCCTGCCGGTTCCAAGAGGGTCTCATTCTATGCAATCGCATGGAAAGGCGCTGCTACGACACTGGAGTTCTCTGGGTTGGGAACGACCTTTGGCACACAAGCTATCAAGGCTAATGATGGAGTGGCAGGTAATGGCCCTTATACGATTACAGTAACGGATGCAGACTACTACACTTTCACGGTCCCTACTGCCTTGGCAGAAGATCTTGATATAAAGATTACCACAGCCGCCAGTGCTGGAAACAACACCCGTGCGGTACTCTTCGGCATTAAAGCTTTTAAAGAGTAATCTTTTTTGAATATAGCGGAGAGGGTGGCTGAAATTTCTTTTTGGCCACCCTCTCTGTTTGTTCAACTAATTACCACGTGGCATGTAAGCATCCGAAGAAGTACGTATTGACAAAGTTGTAATGCAACTGACACGAAATGGATTCAGTGTAAGTATCCGACAAAGCACGGCTGTTAGAGTAGATGCTAGTGTGATATAACTTTGCCGGAAAATCAAATCACATTCTTGTTCACCGGCCGCTGAGCCTCCTGAGCCCGGCTGTTTGCAACTCACTGGCACGGGTGGATGCCTTGAGGTGGGTTGAGAGGCCGATTCGTGTGTCTGACCCTATTCCCCAACAAGGGGGTCAGCCACAACGACCTGCCTCTGACAGCTGTCAGAAGCACATCTACGTGTCCGTGGTTTGAAAGACATCGGTTCGGATGCTTACAGTTCTTGCGCCCCGATACCAACATCCCCGTGTTTGGTAATTTTCATACACTTAGCGAGTTATGAAACGCTACCCTCCCGATCGCCCCGGCAAAGATTTGTAACTCGTTGCTAATGAACGGGTGATGCCCCACCCATTGATTTTCAAGCCCTTTCGAATTACTGCCCGCCGCACAAAACACAGCCCCTCGTTTCAGTCCCGTAGTCTGGGCACGAGCTTCGCCGGGATATTCATACTTCGAGTCAATCGGTAATATGAACCCAATATGAACCCAAATCGAAAAAATTTGAAGTCTGAAAGGTTTTGCGTAAATTTACGGGATTTGTTTTTAATAGGTTTCGGAACGACTATGGGAGGCGGAAAAAAAGTGATCATATTCGCTGGCCTTGGGGGGCTGGCTGTGGGTGTTTGCGCCATGTTGGCGTTAGGAGGAGCGATGAGCCGCACTTCGACCAACGAGTACTGCATGAGTTGCCACTACCATGAGCAGGCGGATGCTGACTGGAAGAAATCCGAGCACCACAACAGCGAAAGCGGAGTGGTCACCGATTGCGTAGCGTGCCATCTTCCACCCAAGGAGAACGGCTTCCTGCGTTACTACATGGTCAAGGCCAGGATGGGAGCCAAGGACTTGTGGACAAAGATGACAAAAGACAAGGACGAGATCGACTGGAGTTCAAGGAGAACCCTTGAGTACGGAACAAAGATCGTCTATAATGAGTCTTGCGAGAAGTGTCACGTCAACCTTTATCCGACCGGAATCTCAGACGATGGCATCACCGCCCATCTCTACTACGACGAGAACGCCAAGAAATTGGATCTCCAGTGCATCAGCTGCCATCTGAACACTGGCCATGACATGCCTGGCTACGAGCACAAGAGACTGGAGGGCAAGGTGATGGACACGAGTGGCGGTGAGAAATATGACAGTGCGGCTGTGGTGAAGTCCTTCGCTAACTTTACTGAGACAGTGCCTGGCACGACAGCCGCGATAAAGATGATAGCCATTCCCGGAGGCGAGTTCACGATCGGCAGTCCGGAAGGCGAGCCGTTCCGCTCTGCGGACGAGGGGCCACAGAAAAAGGTTCGGATCTCTCCGTTCTTCATGGGCGAGGTCGAGGTGACATGGCATCAGTTCTGGGCGTTCTACAACGAGACGATGTCCGAGGGCAGAACCCCGCCGGAGAAGATCTACGCCAACAACAGCCGTCCGGATGTCGATGCCGTCAGCGGTCCGACCCCACCGTTCGGATTTCCTGATCAGGGCTGGGGAATGGGCGAAAGACCGGCCATCACGATGACGCACTACGCGGCGGAGACCTTCTGCCAGTGGCTTTCCCTCAAAACGGGGCGCAACTACCGTCTCCCGACCGAGGCGGAATGGGAATATGCCGCACGTGGCGGCACCCAGACCCCGTACTTCTTCGAGGGTAGCCCGAAAAAATATTCAAAGGAAACATTCTGGAACAAGCTTTTCGGGGCGGACACCACCTCGATCGCAAGCTATGTGGTATATTCAGAGGACAGCTTCGGCAAGACTCAGGAACCTTCAGAGGTGAAGGCAAACCCGTTCGGGCTTAAGAATATGTTGGGCAATGTGATGGAGTATTGCTCTGACCGGTACGCCGCGGACGCATATTCAAAGATCGCTGACGGCGCTTTGGATCCGAAGGGACCGCAGAGCGGTGATGAGTTCGTGATACGCGGTGGGGCATATTCGGATGACGCATCGCTGGTCCGCTGCGCCGCGAGGAATCACACCCGGAATGATGACTGGCTCCGCACCGACCCGCAGAATCCGAAGAGCATCTGGTGGTATTCCGACATTAAGGGAATCGGTTTCAGAGTGGTGTGCGATGTGCCTGAAGGGATATTATAACCTGAAGGACTTGAAGCAAGCTTTTTTTAGATTATTGAATTTAGTAACATAAAGACTATTAATAAAATGAGCAACAAAATGGACAGAAGATCCTTTCTTGGCAAGAGCGCCAAGATCGGTGTCGGTTTGGTAGGCGGCAGTGTCCTGCTGTCAGCTTGCGCAGGTGGCGACAAATCCGGCAAGATGACTCCCCTCAGGCAGCCGGGCGAGTACTATATTCCTGAACTTCCGGACAAGGCTATTGACGGAAAGGAACTTAAGGTGGGTGTGATTGGTTGCGGCGGACGTGGAAGCGGTGCCGTTGAGGATTTGCTGAACGCTGCCGATGGCATCAAAGTGACCGCTCTTGGAGATGTGTTTGCTGACCGTCTGAACGGTCTACGTGACAGCCTGAAGAAAAACCGCAATCAGGAGATCCCGGAGGATCACTGCTTCATCGGCTTCGATGCCTACAAGCAGGTCATTGACTCAGGAGTTGACATGGTCATCGTGGCCACCCCTCCGGTCTTCCGTCCCGCACATTTCCAGTATGCCACCGAGAAAGGTGTCCATTCGTTCCTTGAGAAGCCTATCGCTGTCGATGCGAAGGGTTACCGTCAGATCATGGCGACGGCGAAGCAGGCTGAGGCCAAGGGACTTAGCGTCGTGACCGGAACCCAGCGCCACCATCAGAGACCTTATGTCGAGTCGTTCAAGAAGATCCAGGAAGGCATGATCGGCGAGATCACCGGTGGCAACGTCTACTGGAACCAGGGTATGCTTTGGTACAAGGAGCGTCAGCAGGGTTGGAGCGACATGGAATGGATGATCCGCGACTGGGTCAACTGGAAATGGCTTTCAGGCGACCACATCGTCGAGCAGCACGTGCACAACATCGATGTGTTCAACTGGATGATCGGAGGGCACCCTATCAAGGCGACAGGCTTTGGCAGCCGCCAGCGCCGCATCACCGGCGACCAGTACGACAACTTCAGCATTGACTTTGAGTATGAGAACGGAGTCCATCTGCACAGTATGTCGCGTCAGATCGACGGTTGCTCCAACAATGTCAGTGAATATGTCCGTGGCACCAAGGGCTACTGGAGTTCATCGGATTTCGCCATCCGTGACCTTCAGGGGAACATTCTTTGGCAGTTTGACGGAGATGCCGAGAAGGCTCAGTACCAGCAGACCAACCCGTATGTGCTTGAGCACGTGGATTGGGTGAACCACATCCGCAAGGGCGAGACTCACGTCGAGGCCGGCGAGTGCGGCATCTCCTCTCTCTGCGGTGTGATGGGCCGTGAGGCCGCCTACACCGGCAAGACCATCACTTGGGACGAGATCAGCGCCTCCGACCTGGATTACCTCCCGGAGAAGCTTGAGCTCGGCAAGATGGACATGAGCAAGTACACCGTCCCTGTCCCTGGAGCCGAAAAGTAAAGTTTCCGCATCAATAAGGGCTATCTCGGAATCCTTCGAGATGGCCTTTTTGATTGTAATTCTATCAATCTAATTAACCTGTTGGACTGAATAGCTGCGAATTGTTTAATTGACTTGCAAATAATCGGCTATTTTTATTTAATTCATTAAACAAAATCGATAATCGCACAATACGGATATATGTTCGTTAGTTGTAGTTTCTCCGAAAGAAGTGATATTTTCAGTTTTTAGTTGTATCTTCGCCATATTGACAGAAACAATAAAATTAGACAATATGAACAGAAGAGATTTTCTTGCGACTGCGGCGGTGGGGTCGGCGGCATTGGCCGCGGCTTCGGTGCTGCCGGGATGCATCGCAGCGACGGACGATAAGAAAAAGGCTGGGAATGAGCCTGAACTGAAGATTTCGTTTCAGGAGGGGACGGCTCCGGGCGAGAGCCTGGCCGAGAAGCTGGACTTCATGGAGAGCCTTGGGGTTGTCGGTTTTGAGCCGGGAGGACGTGGACTGGCCTCACGTGTGAAGGAAATTCAGAAGGCGTTGAATGGTCGAAACATCAAGGTGTCGGCTATCTGCGCTGGTTTTGACGGATTTATCCTCGCCGAGGATCCGGCTGTCAAGGAATTGTTTGACAAGACGATGCGAGAGATCGTGGTGGCTGCCGGAGAACTTGGCTCGACCGGAGTCATCATGGTTCCGGCCTTCAATCACCAGGCTCCGTGCAAGCCTCACACGATGGGCACCCGCAACTACCTTTGCGAGCAACTCCACGACCTCGGAGAGTTCGCCCTTGAGCACGGCACGACCGTGATCCTTGAACCACTGAACAGGAACGAGGCGTTCTACATGCGTCTTGTCGCGGATGCAGCGGCGATTGCCCGTGACTCGGACAGCAAGGGTGTCAAGGCAATGGGCGATTTCTGGCACATGTCCGAGGAGACATCCGACTACGGTGCCTTGATGTCGGCCGGTAAGGAGTACCTCCAGCACGTGCACATCGCAAGCCGTGGCCGCCGCCTGATGCCGGGCGAGGACGGTGAGAAGGACAACTACGTCGACGGATTCAGAGCCCTCAAGGAGATCGGTTACGACAAGTATGTCAGCTTCGAGTGCGGCACCAAGGGCGACCGGGCCACGACCGTAACCGCTGCCGTTGACCTTCTGCGCAAGCAGTGGGCTGAGGCGTAATGTCAGCCTTCGGCCATTCGTTCGGGCTTCTCGCTGCCTTGTTCTATGTCTGCCTTCTGGTGGGCATCTATGCGTTGCGTGACCGTTGGTCGTTGTACAGACATCTGGCCGGACGGAAGGCTTGCATAATTTCGATTTCAATAGTACTGTTCCTGCTTCTCATCTTCGGGCTTACACCGCAGGATGGGAGCAGGGACGGCATTTCAGGCGTTCTCGGTTTCAGGAACATGAGCCGGTCGCCGATCTTCATCCTCGCGTTGTTCCTTTTGGCGACCACCATCACGCTGAACACAATCGAGGATATTCATAGATTCACAAGGCATCGCCTTGGTGCGACCTGCGCCCATCTGGGGCTGTCGGTGATTCTGGTCGCCGGACTCTTCGGCACCGGAGGAACCGTTCAGGCAAGGATGATCGCGATGCCGAATGAGCCCGACCGTCAGGCGTGGAACGAATCCACCGATGAATATCTCAAACTTCCTTTTGAATTGACGCTCAAGAATTTCTCTGTCCATGAATATTCTTCTGAAGTCACTCTGACCCTACCCGATGGTCGCTCCTCTGAAATCATAATCGCAGTTAATCACCCTGCCAAGGTCGGTTCTTGGCGGATTTACCAGTCGGACTACCTCTCAGACACGGAGCGAGGTGAGTTCGCAAGCATATTCAAATGCGTCTATTCGCCGATGTCGGAGGTCTTCCGCATAGCACTATGGCTGCTGCTTGTCTCCGCGGCGGCGATGGTGTTCTTTTCCGGATTCAAACCTCGCTTCATCAAGAAGAAGACCTTGGAGCGTAGCGATTTGTCTGTACAGGATTCTTCTGGGGAAAAATTCAAAGAGAAGGAGGAAGTGTCATGAGTTGGGATGTATTTGTTTGGTTTGCATTGGCGGCGTCGCTGTTCTGGATTTCCGGAGCGGTGATGGCAGTGATTTCCAAGCATAGGTTGCCGGCGATGGTTCTGACCGGTGCTGGTTCGGTCATATTCATGACATTCATAGTTGGAGTCTGGATCACGCTCGGCCGTCCGCCGCTCCGCACGATGGGTGAGACCCGCCTCTGGTTCAGCCTTTTCCTTTCGCTGATAGGCCTTGTTGTCTATCTCCGTTGGAATTACCGCTGGGTGCTCCCGTTCTCGTGCTTGATGTCGGTTGTCTTCGTGTGCATCAACATATTCAAACCTGAGATTCACACCGAGGAGCTTATGCCCGCTCTTCGCAGTCCATGGTTCGTCCCGCACGTAATCGTCTATATGTTCGCCTACGCTGTGATGGGTATCGCTGCAATCCTCGCCATCCGTCTCCTTTGGCTTACCCACCGGTCGGTATGGTTCGACAGGCTCACCCACCGGCCAGAACGGTCAGCCGAGGAGCCAACCAGCCCGGTCACTGAGCTTGTCGAAGTGACCGACCTCCGCCTCTGCGACACCCTAGTCCGCATAGGTTGGGGCTTCCTAACCATGGGCATAGTCATGGGCGCCCTATGGGCCAAGCAAGCCTGGGGCGACTACTGGACCTGGGATCCCAAGGAGACTTGGGCCGCCGCCACCTGGCTAAGCTACCTGCTCTATCTTCATCTGCGTCAAGGGCAAGGCTCTGCTTTGGCTCCGGTCTCTTCGACAAGCTCAGTGACCGGCTCTGCTCGCAAATCCCTTCGTCGCACTCTTTACCTCCTGATCTTCTCCTTCCTCCTCCTCCAGATGTGCTGGTGGGGCGTCAACTATCTTCCCTCCGCCCAAGGCTTCAGCCTGCACACCTATTAATGTTCATCATATTCTACACTATGAACATTTTTTGATACATCAAATAATGTTTATATCTATGAACGGATTTTGATACATTTCCCTTATTCTTGGGGAGAATTTGCTAACTTTGCAGATTGCAGATTGCAGGTCCGTTAAGAAATGCGGACCTCGAGGGAAGAATATTCAAAATACATCAAATATGTACAGAACACACACGTGCGGGGAACTCCGCATTGAGAATGTCGGGCAGAAGGTGACTCTCGCTGGTTGGGTGCAGAGGTCAAGGAAGCTCGGTGGAATGACTTTCATTGACTTGCGTGACCGCTACGGCATCACGCAGCTCGTCGTTGAGGCTGATGCCGACGCCGCCCTGGTCGAGACCGCCACATCTTTGGGGCGTGAATATGTCATCCAGGCCATCGGAGAGGTGGTCGAGCGTCAGAGCAAGAACCCTAAGATGGAGACAGGAGACATAGAGATCAAACTTGAGACCATCAATGTGCTCAACAAGTCCGTGACCCCTCCGTTCACCATCGAAGACGAGAGCGACGGAGGCGAGAATCTCCGCGCGAAATTCCGTTATCTGGACCTGAGAAGAAATCCGCTCCAGAAAGCGCTCGCTCTCAGGCACAGACTTGCGCATGAGGTCCGCAACTACCTTGATGCCCACGGGTTCATGGAGATTGAGACGCCGTATCTCATCAAATCCACCCCTGAGGGGGCACGTGACTTCGTCGTCCCTTCCAGAATGAATCCTGGCCAGTTCTATGCCCTCCCCCAGTCCCCTCAGACCTTCAAGCAGCTGCTGATGGTGGCAGGCTACGACCGCTACTTCCAGATCGTGCGCTGCTTCCGTGACGAGGACCTGCGAGCGGACCGTCAGCCTGAGTTCACCCAGATCGACTGCGAGATGTCTTTCGTCGAGCAGGAGGATGTCCTGAATATGTTCGAAGGTATGATGAGGGCGATGTTCAAGAACGTCCTCGGAGTTGACATCCCGAACCCGATGCCGCGGATGAGTTGGTACGACGCGATGGACAAGTATGGTTCGGACAAGCCGGATGTCCGTTTCGGCATGACCATCCACGAGATCACTGACAAGGTTAAGGGCAAAGGATTCTCTGTCCTGGAGGATGCCGCCTACGTCGGAGCGATTGCGGTTCCGGGAGGCTCTGAATATACCCGCAAGCAAATCGACGAGATCACCGAGTGGGTCAAGAGGCCGCAGGTCGGCGCCAAGGGTCTGATCTACATCAAACTCAACTCCGACGGCTCAGTCAAGTCTTCGATAGACAAGTTCTACACTCCTGAGGACCTTAAGGTCATCGCCGAAGCGGTAGAGGCCAAGACCGGGGACATCGTGTTCGTGATGTCCGGGGACAACAAGCGCAAGGTCCAGACAATGCTGGGCGTTCTGCGTATCGAGATGGGCAACAGGCTCGGTCTTCGTGACCCTAAGGTCTTCGCACCGCTTTGGATTGTGGATTTCCCGCTTCTGGAATGGAGCGAGGAGGATGGCCGTTTCTACGCCATGCACCATCCGTTCACCGCTCCGAAACCGGAGCACATGGAACTTTTCTACAGCGACAGGAAAGAGGATCTCGAAAGAGTGTGCGCCAACGCCTACGACTTCGTGCTTAACGGCACTGAACTCGGTGGAGGCTCGATCCGAATCCATGACGCTGAGGTTCAGAAGAGGATGTTCGAGGTTCTGGGCATCGGTCCGGAGGAGGCTGAGTACAAATTCGGCTTCATCATCCATGCGTTCCAGTATGGCGCTCCGCCTCACGGAGGTCTCGCCTTCGGTTTCGACCGCGTCTGCACCCTGTTCGCCGGCAAGGAGTCCATCCGTGACTTCATCGCCTTCCCGAAGAACAATCAGGGTCGCGACGTGATGATTGACTCTCCGTCCCAGATCGACCAGACCCAGCTTGACGAGCTCAATCTGGATCTCCGCCCGCTTCCTGAGAAGTAACAAATCGGTCATTGAGCCTGTCGAAGTGACCATGACATACAAACATAGTAAAGTGTGACAGAGAATCGCTTTTCTGTCACACTTTTAGAAGTTGTTTTGATTTGTTTGTTTGAAGTTTTGAGAGTGAAAAACTTCAGTTTTGACCGCTTCTTCCAAGGAGGATAGCGGTGCTATCTGACTGAAGAAGCGGGAAGAAAATGAAGATTTTTTCACCTCAAAGAACATTTCAAACAAATCAAAACAGCTTCTTAATTTTGCGGAACAACTTTTCTGTCATTTTTGTATATTTGTGTTTGTAGCCTTGGCCGTCACGGGAGAATCTGTGACTCCAAGGCTTGCGGAAGTTTTAATCATATAAAGACCTAAGAATATGTTCGCAAAGGAGATCTACATCGCAAGACGTAAGACCTTGCTGGAGAAGATGGCACAGACCGCTCCGCAAGGGAAACGTGGAATAGCACTGTTCGTGGGCAACGTCGAGGCGGCGGCCCAGTACAAGGACAACGCCTATAAATTCCGTCAGGACTCTTCCTGGCTGTACTATTTCGGACTCGACGAGCCACGCTATGCGGCCATTCTGGACCTTGACAGCGGAGAGGAGACCATCTTCGCCGACGATGTGGAGATCGGAGACATCATCTGGATGGGACCTCAGCCATCCGTCGCGTCAAAGGCGGCTGAGGTCGGTGTAAGCAATTCAGCTTCTTACGGCTCACTGAATATTGCCGTCACAAAGGCTCTTGCTACAGGCAGGAATATTCATTTCCTTCCACCGAGCCGCTACTACAACACGATGAAGCTGGCCGCTCTTGTCGGAATCTCCAATGAGGATGTCGCAAGGGTCGCTCCTATTGATGAGGACGGTGGCAAGCATGCATCCAAGGAACTTGTCCAGGCCGTCATCTCGATGAGGCTCGTCAAGGAGCAGTGTGAGATCGACCAGATTGACGATGCCGGCGCTCTCGGTCAGAGGATGCACACGGTGGCCCGTGAGAGCGTCAAGGTCGGGATCATCGAGCAGGAGGTTGTCGGCAAGATGGAGGGCGTTACCCTCAGCGAGGGTTGGGGAGTGTCGTTCCCGACGATCCTTACCCAGCATGGAGAGACACTGCACAATCATCTGCATGACAAGGTCATCGAGCCGGGCAAGTTGATGGTGATCGACGCCGGTGCTGAAAACAACATGCACTACGCATCGGACTTCACCCGTACCCTGCCTACCAGCGGAAAGTTCACCCAAAAGCAAAGGGACATCTACCAGATTGTCTGCGACTGCAACGAACTGGCCTTCAAACTGACAAAGCCTGGTGTCGCCTACAGGGACGTGCACTTGGCCGTTGCCAAGCTGATGCTTGAGGACCTTCGCTCGCTGGACATTGTGCGCGGCAACCTGGACAACATGCTCCACGAAGGCATCGCCGGACTCTTCCAGCCGCACGGACTGGGCCACAACATGGGTCTTGACGTTCACGACATGGAGGATCTCGGTGAGGATCTCGTAGGCTATGATCCTGACCAGAAGCGTTCGACCCAACTCGGTCTCGGTAGCCTCAGAATGGCCCGCAAACTCGTTCCTGGTAATGTCATAACCGATGAGCCGGGAATATACTTCATCCCTGCCCTCATCGAGAAATGGAAGAGCGAGAAGCGCGACAAAGGCTTCGTGAACTACTACAAGCTGGAGCACGACTACCTCGATTTCGGCGGAATCCGCCTTGAGGACGATGTCCTTGTGACCGAGGACGGCGCGCGCCGCACAGGTCCGAACCGTCTGCCGATCCAGCCTGACGATGTTGAGGCTGTCATGGCTTAGGAATATATACCCTTGAATATTCAATGAGCGTTTTAGTCATCATCCTTGCCGTGCTGGCGGGAGTGATAGGCATTGTCGGGAGCATTGTTCCCGCATTGCCGGGTCCTCCTGTCAGTTGGGTCGGGCTGATGATTCTTTATTTCTGGGGCAGCGGCACGAACGGTGCCGGAGATCCGATGTCGCTGACGTTCCTGCTGACCTGGCTGGTGATCACGGTGGTCGTGACGCTTATCGACTACATCGTCCCGTCCTGGTTCACCAAGATCACCGGAGGGTCCAAGGCGGCTGGTAGGGGAGCGATGGCCGGAATGCTGGTCGGTCTCTTCGTCCCACCGGTCGGAATAATTCTCGGCACCCTTCTTGGGGCTTTTCTCGCCGAGTTGATTTTCGCTGACAAGAACGGCTGGGATTCCGCCAAATCCGCTGTCGGCGCCTTTATGGGATTTCTCTGCGGCACTGGCATCAAACTGATCGCCAGCGGGATGATGATGTATTACATAGTAGTGTATCTTACTTGAATATGGAAGAAAAATACTCTCGGTTTCTTGAGACTGTCCGGCAATTCGTGCCGAAGGACGGAATCTACACGGATGAACTAAAGTGTTTCGCCTGGGGTACTGACGCGGGTTTTTACAGACTTGTTCCGAAGATTGTCATCCGCTCCTCCAATGAGAAGGAAGTCTCGAAGATTCTTGGGGCGGCGTCGAAGTTCGACGTCCCGGTGACTTTCCGCGCCGCCGGAACCAGCCTTTCAGGCCAGTCTGTCAGCGATTCCGTGCTGATTGTCGCCGGCAAGAACTGGGAAAAATACAAGGTTTCCGAGGACGCTTCCGAGATTACCCTTGAGCCTGGAATCATCGGGGCGAGGGTCAATGCCATTCTTAAGCCTTACGGCCGAAAGTTCGGTCCGGATCCGGCTTCCATCGGAAGCTGTATGGTTGGCGGAATCGTGATGAACAACGCTTCCGGAATGAGCTGCGGAACCCACGCCAACAGTGACAAGGAACTGGAGAGTGCCCGGATAGTGTTCGCTGACGGTACTGTGCTCGACACCGGAGACGAGGCCTCCAGAAACTCTTTCCGTGCATCCCATCCGGATTTTATCAGGAAGATTGAGGCGTTGAGGGACGAGATTCTTGCGGACAAGACGCTCACTGACCGCATAAGGTACAAATATTCAATCAAGAACGTCACTGGACTCAACATATTCCCGTTCGTCAGGTTCCGTGATCCGTTCGACATCATCGCGCACCTGCTTGTAGGTTCGGAGGGCACTCTGGCTTTTATGAGCCAAGTCACGATGAAGACTCTGCCGCTGCCGTCCCAAGAAGCGTCCGCGATGGTCTATTTCGGTACCATACGAGAGGCCGCAGAGGCGGTTGTGGCTCTCAAGAAAGAGATTGATCCTGCCGTGCTTGATGCCGCCGAGTTGCTTGACAAACGTTCTCTAGCGTCTGTCGATGACCCGATGCTTAATGAATATCCCGGCAAGGACCTCACCGCTCTCTTGCTTCGTGTCACGGGCGCGGATCATGCTGATCTCGATGCGAATGTCGCAAAACTGTCGGAGGTGCTTCACCGCTTTGCTGTCCTGAATGACGCTGAGGGTAACGCTTTTATATTCAGTAGCGATCCTGCTGTCACCGGGAAGTATTGGGCCATCCGTTCGGGCATATTCCCGTCAGTTGGCGGAATGCGTCGTCAAGGTACGACTTGCCTGATTGAGGACATCGCCTTTCACATTGAGGACCTCCCGGACGCAACAGTCGATCTGTCGGCTCTGCTGGACAGGCACGGTTACGATGATTCCTGCATCTACGGTCATGCCCTTGAGGGCAACTTCCATTTCATCATCAACCAATCGTTTGATTCCCAGGAAGAGGTCGACCGCTACGAGGCGATGATCCGTGATGTGGCTCAGATGGTGGTCGGGAAATATGACGGTTCCCTTAAGGCCGAGCATGGGACTGGCAGGAATATGGCTCCGTTTGTCTCATACGAGTGGGGCGAGAAGGCGTTTGGAATCATGAAACGTGTCAAGGAACTGTTTGATCCTAAGGGACTTCTTAACCCAGGCGTGATATTCAATGACGATCCGAAGTGTTTTCTGCGGAATTTCAAGGCCTTGCCGATTCTGAAGCCTTGGACTGATGACGGCAAACCTGTCGAGCCGGAACTTGCGGAGGTCTATAAAAAACTCAACAAGTGCATCGAGTGCGGTTTCTGCGAGGTGAATTGCCTTTCGTGTGGTTTCACGCTTTCCTCAAGGACCAGGATCGCAACCCAGAGAGAGATAACTTCCCTGCGCTCATTGCCGAATCCTACCTCCGTGGAACTTGCTCATCTGCGGACACTTGAGAATGAATATTCCTACGCCGGGGAGCAGACTTGCGCCGGGGATGGCCTTTGCTCGACATCCTGCCCTATGGGCATCAATGTGGCTGATCTGACTCACCAGCTTAGGCGAATGAATATGCCTCCGGGGTCTATCGGTTACGGTGTCTGGAGCGTCAATGCCAATCATTACGCAGGAGTCAAGAGTGGACTTCGAGGCGCTCTCAGGTTAGCCACTGCCGGAGAGACCGTGCTTGGGGATCTTGCGATGAGCGGCCTCTGCCGCTGGCTTCACAATGCCGTACGCCTACCGCTCTGGACCCCGGCCACCCCAAAGGCCTATAATATTCCTAAATCGCTTAAGGCGTTGGTAAGTTCAGCCGCTTCGATGGTTGGTGAGCCTTGTCGAACCATAGGCTCAGCGACCGGACAGGCTCACCAACCATCGAAGCGCCCGGACGCACAATCAGAGTCTTCCAAGATAAACAAAGTAGTCTACTTCCCCAGCTGCATCAACCAGATGATGGGCCTCCCCAAACACCACCACGCCGTAGACAAGCCCCTTGTCGAGGAAATGGTCAGCCTTCTGGCCAAGGCAGGCTACGAAGTGATATTCCCGAAAAATATGTCCTCCCTTTGCTGCGGCACCATCTGGGAAAGCAAAGGCATGCCCGAAATCGCAGACAAAAAGACCTCTGAACTTGAAGAGGCCCTTTGGCAAGCCAGCGAGCAGGGTCGCTATCCAATCCTCTGTGACCAGAGCCCGTGCCTCCATCGTATGCAGCATAAAATCAAGAAAATGCGCCTTTATGAGCCATCCGAGTTCATCCTTGAGTTTCTGGCTGACAGATTGGAATTCCACAAGACTGACACCCCGGTCGCCATCCACCTCACCTGCTCGATGCGCCTGATGCACAAAACCGACAAGATGCTTGAGCTGGCCCGAATGTGCTCCACCAACGTGATTGCTCCCGAAGGCGTGGGCTGCTGCGGTTTCGCCGGCGACAAAGGCATGACCCACCCGGAACTCAACAAGTACGCCCTCCGCAAACTCAAAGCCCAGGTCAAAGGCATCCCCGTCGGCTACTCCAACAGCCGCACCTGCGAGATCGGCCTCGCCACCAACTCCGGCATCCCGTACGTCTCCATCGCTTACCTTGTCAATCGCTGCACCACCGCCAAAAAGTAGTTCACTGTTCCGGAGCCTACGCTTGCTAAGCCTGCTGTCACTAAACCTGCTACTGCTGAGCTAGTCGGCTGCTGAGATTGTCAGTTATTGATCTTGTCGAAGCACCGAGTCACCGAAGCATTAACCATCAAAGTGACCAGTAAGCATTAGCTTAACCCCATAGAACAGACAGAAGGCAGCTTGCCGCTCAAAATTTCACCGACCACCTGACGGACGGCATGACAGGCATGATGCTAACCTGTTTCCATGTGCCATAGTCGTTGTAGATAAGGTACGGATTGTGTCTGTTGGTGACATTGAACACTGACACCGTCAGATCATGAGAGCATCGCTTCCGCAGGAATTTGAACGTGTAGGCGACATCCAGACGGAAGTAGGCTTTCATCCTGTGTCCGTTTATCGAGGTCATCTCCATGCGGTCGTAGATGTTGTCCTGAAATTTCTCGGAATACATTCCGCTCAATCCAGTGTCCCAATAAGGAGGCTTTATGCCAAGGTACTGGCTTTTCTGTGCCGTCATGAGATTCCCCGAGCAGCATGAGAGCACAATGCCCAGATGTTGTTCCCCATGCGCTCTTTTTCTGGTCGTCAGGTCGGACTGGAAGTTAAGGATGTGTGGTCTGTCGAACTTGAACGGAAATCTTTCACCTTCGTTGATGCTTGGATATTCCCTGTCTGTCTTGGACAAAGTGTAGGCAACGTTCATGGACATGCGCTCCGATGACATCGAGCCGGAGATCTCCAATCCTAACGAACGTCCGGAACCACTCTCAACCTCATCCTCCCATGTGTCCTCCGTGATTCTGAACATGTTGATGGAGGACTTGTAGCTGATCATTCCGTCCATATCTCTGGCGTAGCCTCCGGCGTTCAGATGAAATGCAGTCTCTCCAAGAAGTTTCAGTCTTACATCTTTGTGCCAGAACAACCCAGCGTAGATCTGCCCTGAGATTTCAGGCTTGAAGTCCTTTCTTGCCGGGCTCATGATGTTCATCGCCCATCCGGTCGGTAACCCTTCAAGCACATGTATGTACTGAGACATTCTGTCCGTAGCCACTTCAATCCCCAGATTTCTGGTCAGAGTCAGGTCCGCTCTCAGATGAGCGTCAAATCCGGTTGTGTTCCACCCGTCGTAATGGTAAATGATATGCCTATAACCGGCCATGACATCCCACTTGCCATTGTGGAAATTGATGTCTGCGAATGCCGCTCCGGAAAGGGCTTTCATGTATGTCTTCGCCTCCATCCCTCCTGTTACATCCAGATGGCAGGACACCTTATGGCTGAGCAAGGACTTGACTCCTGTCTCAACCCAATCGCAAGACATTGAATATGACGAATTTTTCTTGCCGCCACGATAATAGTCTTGATTCTGGAGCACTTTGGAGAATGTGCAGTAACCATAGACTTCGAATTCCGTACGGTTGGACAATGATGACTGGAAATCCAATCTTGCCATTCCGGAGATGTTCTGCATGATTGCGCCACTGTTATCATATTTGGCTGTGAGCCTGTCTTGTGAGAAAAGCCCGGTCAGTTTGACCACACTCTTGTCGTTAAATCTCCTTTCAACCGTCGCAGCCCAGTCATGCATCAGACCATGGACTTTCGCGTAGTTCTCGTCCGAGCCTGTAATGATTCCGGCAATGAGCGGCAATGGAGAAAAACGACCTGCCACCCTGTAGTCAGTCTTCCCCTTTTTGCCAGGAGTCTCAAGGTAAACGCTTGTCATGTATGGCGATAAGGAAAGGTTCCAGGAGGATGACATCAATTTCCCGGATTTCGATTTTATCCGCATCAGCGAGGATGTGATGTCTCCAGAGGATGCCTCGATTCCTCCCGTCCTGAAGTCCGTGATACTGATCATGTCCGGGGAGAATGAAGAGAACAGTCCAAGCAGGTGGTTTGTTCCATAGACGGGAACGCCGTCATATTCAACCCTGCTGTTGCCAGAGTTCCCGCCTCTGACAAACAGCCCCAGGGATCCTTCAACGCCTGATGAGACTCCTGGAAGTGTGGTGATCTGCCTCAGCACATCAGGTTCTCCGATGACGGACACAATCGCCGCAGCCCTTTCCGGAGTGTAAAGGTAACGGTTAGGCTTCTTGAAAATCGGTAATCTGTCCCACACAACCGAACTGTCGATCCTTATGCCAGGTCTTGAAGCCGTGTCTGTCTGCGGCTGTTGAGCCAGAGACAGTTGATGTGCAAGAAAAATGAATATTAAGGTGAACAGTATTTGTTTCATGCCCAAAGTTTATCTTGAATCATCAATTATGAAACTTCTGGCGATAAGCGTGTCTGAGCATGCAGCGAATATCCCCAATCCTCCCTTGATGTTTGAATAGACGACATTCTCTTCAAAGTATGCCGTCGGATCATCTTCGGCCATGTATGCGTTAGCTTTTATAATGCTGGATTTCATGTACTTGTCGTACTCGTTTGACGCGGCTCTAAAGACTACAATGGCGTTGCGCATTCTGGCCTCTATGAAAAAAGTCACGGGATAGTCTACACTGTGGTCCGTCTCTTGGATTCTGAGGTAACCGAGATGACCGAACGATTCTCCAGGCATTCCGAACTCGGAGAACATCAGCTCATCTCCCATGTTGAAATTGTCCACCGCGAAATGATTTGTGCCTATGTGATCATCCAGAAGATCTCCGGATTCTATCCTTACCGTGTCTCTGGTCAGAATCACATCAAACTCATTTCGTGTCATCGTGAACACCCAGAAAGGAGGGGCTGGTTCCGTCTGGGAAAAGTATTTGTGGTTGTCAGTGGTCGTCAGCCTATTTCTGACCCTTTTAATTTGCACATTATTCGGCATTGTGGTCTCCGCTGAGATATCCTCAAACCCTGGTACTTTGACTGATAGTCTGTATCTATGTCCCGCCCTCGGTCTGTAATCCAATTTCCACGTTATCCGTCGCTCGTGAGTGAACCTGCCGACTTCCATTTCTCCGTCAAACAGCCGCACGTCAGCGTCGGTGATCTCCTCGTAACGGAAATAACCTGGTTCCGTGTTGTGGCAAAGAGTTAGCTCCTGTGTCTCCTTATTCTCCAGAATAAGGTTCACGGTTACTTTATCCTCGAACTCGGATGAAAAGTCGATGTCTTCCGTGCACGAGACTATCGGGAGAAAGCCTACGGCCAAGACAGTCAGCATTCTTCTCATGGAGTTCCTATCTTGTAAGTGTGACGGTTGTCGTGTCGCGGAGCGTCTTGCCGCCGTCCAGCTCCATTTCGACGATGAAGTCTGTCTTGACCGGCACTTCAGGCGGCACATCCTTCAGGTGAATGTATAACTTAGGATTTACAATAGGCCGCAACGCAAGGTACTCATCAATGGTCATGCCTTTTTCCAGATACCCAAGCAATTCCTTTTTGAAATTGAACAAGAAATCATTGCTCTCATCTCCGAATATCTCGAAACGATCCGTAAGGTCACTCTCCGGAGCGATTCCGAATAACGTGGATGTGGATGTTATCTTCAATGACCTCAGTTCGATCTTGCGGTATTCGATGTACTTCACGAACATCATCGGTGCGGTGCTGCTTCTTGTCCTTTTGCGAGGGTTGTTCATTTCGATTTCCATTGCCTCTTCCATGGTGTTGTCCGGTTCAGATAAGAATATTGAGCTATACTCCCCATATTCTTCTTTTTTTGCCATCTCTATTGTGTAACTGGTCACGCTAAGCATCATGCTGAAAATGCTGGCCTTGATTTTATGCGGAGATGATCCGATGGGATAGCATCTTGCACATGCCAAGTCATATCCTTTTTTTAGTAAGTCATTCCTCTTTTTCTCGGATAATTGGAAATATAGTGACGAATCCACATAACTGTCCCATATGTTCAGGTATTCACAGTCCCTTGGAATGTATGTCCAAGAATAACCATGAGGAGTAGGATTCTCCTGTTTCTTGCAAGAAAAGATCAGAGGCATAGCCACGACTATTGTAAGTATATGCATTAATGATTTATTGAATATCATAATATATGGTTTTATAATATTGGAAATGTAGGTTGTTTGCGTACCATTTGGAGTCAGAGGCAAGGGTGTAGAACCCATTGTCCCACATACCATCATAGCCCCAATTCATCAAATAGTAAGTGTCAATTTCAGACCTGCTTTCAATAACAGGCATCCCTTCATAGACATCTGGAATGTAATATTCCTTTTCTTCTTCAGGGTAAATGTTTGAGTCTGTATCAAGTACCGTGTCTGTAAGTGTCCAGTAGTAATGCATCTTGTAGAAAGTTTCCTGTTCTACTTTTCCGTCGATGACCCACGTGTGCCCATCAGTTCCTACTTCATGCTTGAATGGCCAAATTCCGCGTTTTTCCTTACCTGCGTATGCTACGATAATGACTGGAATACCATTTGACAGATTAGAATTAATCTTGTAAACTGAATAGTCGTCTTTTTTGCATGATAGTGAATAATTTGAAAAGCCTTCGCTCGATGGGAATGCGCCACTTCCATTGCCCGAATAAGTCATCCCTACATTGTAACCCACATCCATCATCAAGTCACCAACATATTCTGTCCCAGCATCGTAACGATTCCGAGCCATTTGGTCCCATCTGGGTGAGTTGGATGTGAACCCGCTTCTTGAAATTTCATAGCTGTAACTATGCTCATCTCTGCAAAAGCCATAGCAGGATATATCGTGGTATAATCCGGTCGGCTTCCCTTTGAAATAATGCATATAGTAAATCACTTGCGCCATTGCTACGGCAGTGCATCCGGTAGGACATAATATTTGATTGCCGTTCTCGTCAAATCCAATAGGACATTTGTAGTTCCAAGGATAACCTTGCCCCCATTTTGTGTTGAGCAAGTGAGGAATAACGTAGTGGGTTTGTTGGGTAGGTGCCTCTTCATAGTCAAACCGAAGTACCCAATACTTTGTCTCATCGAACCAACCGCGTGTTGTCTTTTGAGCCGATGCCCTTTTGCTTTTAGGAATAACGTGATTCCAGAAATGGATGTTCCCTTTGGCTTCATCGGAATCAGCACAGATGTCTCCAACGCTTGACCTAAGCCAGGCATCTATTCCTTGGACATTCCCCTTGGCCTTGAGCGTTCCTTCTTCGGATTGACCGACAATAGGTTTGGCTCGTTTGTCTCCGGAAATGACAATCCAACCTTTGTCAAAGTTGTAGATGTAAGCCAATGTGTCCAGCCCCTTTGTCACATGATCAATTGATGAGATTATTCTTTTAGGGTAAAGAATTTCTACCAGGTCCGCGGCGTTTACCGAGGTGACTCTGAAAGAGGCATCGTCGGAAGATTCGAAATCCGATGTATTGTTCAAAGGCATGTCCGCTTCAATCCTGACAATCTCGCAGGATGCCAAGGTTAAGCACATAATCGCTGTTAAAACAGAATGAGTTTTCATACTATAACATGGTTATTAGTTTCTTCTGTTTCGCTAATATATAAAATGTTTTTTGATATGATGCAACTTTCCCATCCGGATTTATTCATTTATTCTCCACGGCTACAGAATCAAAGAATAATGAGTATCTTTGTCCCTATGGAAGTACGTGCGAAAAAGGCGCTCGGGCAGCATTTCTTGACTGACCAGAGCATTGCAAAGAACATTGTTGGGGCTCTTGAGGGGCGGCAGGCGTTGGAGGTCGGGCCGGGAATGGGGGTTCTGACCCAATACCTTTTGCCTCGGCCTGAGTTGGCGTTGAAAGTTGTGGAGATTGACGGCGAGTCAGTTGTCTATCTTAGGAAGCATTATCCGAAGTTGGGAGACAATCTCATTGAGGGAGACTTCCTTAAGATGGATCTTGACGGCATATTCGAGGGGGAATATTCAGTGATAGGAAATTTTCCTTATAATATCTCTTCGCAGATTTTCTTCAAGATTTTGGAGCACCGTGACCGCATCCCGGAGGTTGTCTGCATGATCCAGAAGGAGGTCGCCGAGCGCATTGCCGAGAAGCCCGGCACCAAGACTTATGGCATCCTGTCGGTCTTCCTTCAAGCGTGGTATGACATTGAATATCTTTTCACTGTGGGCTCGGGAGCATTTAATCCGCCTCCTAAGGTCCAGTCCGCCGTGATTCGTCTCACACGTAATTCGCGCACGTCTCTCGGCTGTGATGAGAAGCTTTTCCGCACGGTTGTCAAAACCGCTTTCGGTCAGCGTCGCAAGACTCTCCGCAATTCGCTCAAGCCGTTGCTTCGGCAGGCTCAGCAACCGATTCAGCCATTGCTTCGACAAGTTCAGCAACCGGTCACTGAGTCGATTGATTCAATATCCGACGCCGTTTCCCCGGTCACTGAACCAGTCGAAGTGACCTCTCATTCACAAACCTCTCCGTCACTCCAAGCAGATCCAATCTTCGATTTACGCCCCGAACGCCTGAGCGTCGAAGATTTTGTAGCGCTAACTTTGAAACTTCAGCGTTAATTTTTCACAAGATTCTTGCAAACCAAGAAAAATTTGTATCTTTGTAATCCAAATAGCGACGAAAGGTTTGACAACCGTTCGGCCAGAAACATCTGGAGAGGTGGGAGAGTGGCTGAATCCACAGGTTTGCTAAACCTGCATACGGGTAACCGTATCACGAGTTCGAATCTCGTTCTCTCCGCAAAAAAAAGGGCAGACTAAAAGCAATGGTCAAGCCCTTTTTTGTTTTTCGTAGCCGCCCACGTCAACCTTGTTCCGGACGCTTCGGAAGGTGGATCATTAGGGCTCCTCGCCCCCGCCCCTTGTGGCCAATGCCACCTGTTTTACAAACCACGAGCACGAAGATGTGCATTTGGGGGTGTTCAGAGGCTGCTCACTGTGCTTGACCCCATCCCCGAAAGAGTGGGTCAGCCACATCAATCGGCCCCTCACCCCTCTACGCCCAATATTCCTGTGCCCGTGGTCTGCACAATGGAAAAGCCGTAAGCCTATCGAAGCGCCTGGCATGAACCTATCTGGTTTAGCCAATCCCACGTGTATAGTACCAAGTCCGAAATATTAATGCCTTTGCCCTTCTTTTTTCCAAAAGGCAACCATGTGTTAAAGAAATTAAGTAAAAAAACTCATCGGAGCGGAGCGACCGAAGGGGTTCGGGGAATCCTTTACCCGTGCCCCTCAGGGGCTGTCCCGTAGGGACTGGGGGTTGAAGGTTTAGGCGGCCTATCAGTTTTGCCGTAAGGCTAAACTGATAGGCCGCCGCTTTCCCCAAAGCGACGGCCTGTTGTATATAAAACGAACTTAACAAATAGACAACAAAAAGAACTTTTGTCTGTCCAAGGGACAAAGGTATTAAGTTTTGTCGAATCTGCAAAACTTTTTGTTAATTTTTTAAAACGATTTTTACTTCAATCGTTCATTAAAGCCGTGCCGTTTGCTTACAGATTAAAGCGAATGACCGCTCTGATGTTGTCCTGAGACCATTGCGAAGAGATACCGTGAAACATCCACGCATAATCTGAGGCGGCATAAGAGGCACGGATAGCCTTGCGACGCGGTTTGCTTTCATGAATGTAGTGCACGGGTGGCTAAGTCAACATGACCATAGTATGCGTGACTAAGTCAACATGGCCATAGTGCTCGTGGTGAAGTTAAAATGAAGATAAGGCGCGCGGCGAAGTAAAACAGATCCTCCTCTCACCCGTTTCTGTACTCGCTTGGCGTCATCCCCGTGTGAGCCTTGAAGAATTTGTAGAACACGGACGGATTCGGGAAGTGAAGCTTGAAGACAATCTCCTTGATGCTGTCGTCGGTGTACTTCAGCATGTTCTTGGCCTCAAGAATGACGAATGAGTCAATCCAGTCAGGAGCCGACCGCCCGCTTACCTGCTTGATGAGTTTGGAGAGATACTTCGGGGTCAGGCCGAGACGACTTGCATAGAAAGCCATGTTGCGCTCTGAGGTGTGATACTCGGTGACAAGGGCCATGAAATGCTCGAAGATCAGCTTAACCCTGGTGTTGACTGACGCTCCGGGAATCTCTGGAGTTCTGACCGCGTTTTTCTCCATCAATCCGCCGAGTACATAGAACAACGAAGCGATCAGCGAGCCGACGGCCTCTCTCTTGTTCGGCACGTCCGAGGACAGAATCTCTGCGATGAGGTCCAAATATCTGGAACAGAAAGCGATGTTCCTGTCTTCCAGTTCGACGCAAGGCTCCGTCAGCAGTTTCAGACGATCGTCGAAAATTTTCTTAAAGTCGAAACTTATGCTCGAAAGATACTCTTTTGAAATCGCTACTACGATGAATTCGAAGTCGTTGTCGTCTTCCCTTGGCGACTTGTTTATTTTGATGATATTGCCCGGCGTGCCAACGAACAAAGTCCCTTTCTTCACTGAATATGACCGCAGGTTGATCTCGACATTCAGGCCTCCGGATTTGCAGAAGATAGCGATGTAGGCATCGCTGCGGCAGGGATATTTCAGAAATTGAAGATTATCGCTGTACTTCACGTCCATTATGAAGAAATCGTCTTCGAGCTTGATTTCGTTCTGGACCGGAACGAGTTTCCTGATTTGTTTCAGGCCTATATTCAATAAAGAATCCGGCATGTCATAAAATGTTTTTAGTGTCAGGCAACAAAATTAGGAAATATTCTTGTTATTGCAAAATTTCGCAATATTCTACCTTTTGATAATCATCGAATCCGAAAGGTCATACAAATGGTGAAATTTGGCAATTAATTTGTAGTGAAGCCTACCGCTTGACACAAAATAGAGAACAAGAATTTATGAATATGAACAAGTACATTGTCAAAATCTCAACACTGGTCGCCATGACTCTGACGCCTATGGCGATGAGCGCCCAGCAGACACTTACGCTGGAGCAATGCCGTGAAATGGCGGTCGAGAACAACAAGACTTTGAAACAGGCGGAGACAAAGATCGAGATGGCTGGCTATGACCGCAAGATCGCTTTCGCCAACTATCTGCCGAATGTCTCCGCCACAGGAGCTTACATCTACAACGCCAATGACATTGCCCTTGTCAGCGACGCCACATCCTATAAGCTTCAGAACATGGGTACCTTGGTTCACTCCCAGACCCAAGGGTTGGCTCAGAGCCTGATGACAGCCATAAAATCCAATCCGGCCGCGGCTCTGGAGTACGCCAGCAGCCCGATGTGGAAGACCGTTCTCGGGACTCTGTCTCAGACTGACATGTCTCAGGCCATCAATGCCTTGGGAAAAGAGATTGATGATGCCTTCCATCCTGATCTCCAGAACGTCTTTGCTGGTGCCGTGACTGTTCAGCAGCCTGTTTTCATGGGTGGAAAAATTGTGGCGGCCAATCATATTGCCAAATTGGCAGAGGAACTGTCAAAGACCCAGTACGACCAGCAGTACCAACAGGTGATAGTGGATGTGGATCAGGCATATTGGCAGATAGTCTCCATCGCGAACAAGAAGAAGCTTGCGGACGCTTACGCCGACCTGCTTCACAAGATGGAGCACGATGTTGATCTTTCAGTAAAGGAAGGAGTGGCAACGGAGTCCGACGCTCTTCAGATAAAGGTGAAGGCCAATGAGGCGGACATGCTCAAGACTAAGTCGGACAATGGCCTTACCCTTGCGAAGATGTTGCTTTGCAAGCAGATAGGCCTCGATCTCAGCACAGAGATCGTCCTTGCCGACGAAACTCTTTCAGACATACCGGTCCCTCAGATGGGAGCAGCGAAGGATCTCGACCAGATCTATGCCGACAGGCCTGAGATAAAGAGTCTTGATCTTGCTTCAAAGATCTACGACGGAAAAGTAAGGGTCGCAAGGGCTGACATGATGCCGAAGATCGCTTTGATGGCGGGATATTCAGTGACCAACCCTAACCTTAAGAACGGCTTCCAGAAAGACTGGGGCGGTTTCTTCAATGCAGGCGTCATGGTCAATATTCCTATCTTCCATGGTTTCGAGGCTCTGAGCAAGACCCGTAAGGCCAAGGCTGAGGCCACTCTCTACAGGACCCAGTTGGAGGATGCCAAGAATCTGATCAACCTTCAGGTCACCCAGCTCCGCAAGCAGGAAGGTGAGGCGTTCGAAAAACTCACGATGGCTCAGAACAACTTAGCGAGCGCCGAGGAAAATCTCCGTACCGCTACAGTCGGCTTCGAGGAAGGCGTGATCGAGACGAACATCGCCCTCGCCGCCCAGACCGCATGGCTCAAGGCTCATTCTGAATATATCGACGCGGGAATCGAGCTTCAGATGCTCGCCGCAAACCTCAACAAGGCAGAGGGCAACAGCCACGCCCAGACAAAATAATCAAGGGATAATAATAAAAATTTAAGATTATGGAAAAGGAAAAGAAAAGCTACAATCTTGTGATTGGCATTGTGGCGCTTATCGTGATCATTCTTCTGATAGCCATCATCGGCTATTTCGTTTCAAAACCAAAGCCACTGGTAATTCAGGGTGAGGCCGAGGCCAGTGAATATAGGGTTTCCGGCAAGGTCCCTGGCAGAATCGAGGAGATGTATGTCAAGGAAGGCCAGATGGTTCACAAGGGTGACACCGTCGCATTCATCGATTCTCCTGAGGTCCGCGCGAAGCTTGCCCAGGCGAATGCCGTAAAGGCGGCCGTCAGCGCCCAGAACAGGAAGGCTCAGAACGGGGCACGCAAGGAGCAGATCGCCGGAGCCTATGAGCTTTATCAGACAGCCCTCGTGCAGGAAGACGTGATGAAGAAGTCTTTCGAGAGGATCCAGAAACTTTACGACCAGAAGGTCATCGCCGCCCAGAAATACGATGAGGTCAAGGCTAAGTACGATGCCGCTGTGGCTCAGACTAAAGCCGCGAAGAGTCAGTACGACATGGCCGTGAACGGAGCGCGAGCAGAGGACAAGGCAGCCGCTCAGGCTCTTGTGGATCAGGCCAACGGTGCTTTGATGGAGGTAGAGTCCTATCTTGGTGAACTTTACCTGACCGCCCCGTCGGACGGAATCATCTCCGCCATATTCCCGAAAGTTGGAGAATTGGTGGGTCAGGGCGCTCCTGTCGCAAGTGTGACGGATTTGAACGACATCTGGTTCACGTTCAATGTTCGTGAGGACTATCTTCACGGCATGAAGCAGGGCGACAAGATCACGGTGATCATCCCGGCTCTTGACGGCAAGGAGGTCCCTGCGACTGTAAACTATGTGGCTGTCCGTGAATCCTACGCCACATGGAAGGCGACCAAGGAGACCGGAATGTACGACGCCAAGACCTTTGAGGTCAGAGCCGTTCCGGATGTCAAGGTTGACGGAATCCGTCCAGGCATGTCCGCCATCGTTAAATAAAGGTTAAGTGCCACTTTGCCTTTTACCTGATTTACCGCTTGCGGTGGTAAGTCCCTCCCCCGAGGGGAGGGATTTAGGGTAGGGGTAACGTGAATGGATTGTTCTGGCACTTATTACGAACGTGTGATAATTTATTAGTAAGTATTTACATCTTTCGAGAGATAACGTTTATGAACAACAATTGGCAGAGAATTATTGCGGTCGCCCGCCGCGAACTCAGGATAATAAGGCAGCGCCCGCTCTATCTTCTGGGTTCGGTAGGCGTGATCGCTTTCTGCGCCATATTCTTTCTGACATTTCTGAAGGCGGGTCTGCCGAGTGATGTTCCGATAGGCCTTGTGGACTATGATTATTCATCGACTTCCAGGAATTTCTGCCAGCAGTTGGACGCCACCCAGTTGGGCAAGGTCATCCACTACGATTCATTCGCCGCTGCCAGAGAGGACATGAACAGAGGCAAGATCGCCGCTGTGTGTGTGGTTCCTGTCGGGATGAATGATGACATCCAGGCGAACAGACAGCCTAAGATCACGTTCTATGTCAACGGATTGTACTTTGTCAGCGGAGCGTTGGCGTGGAAGGATCTGCTCACAATGGTCAACCTGACCAACGGAGCCGTCCAGAGAGAGGCGTTCAGGGCGAGAGGCTACAATGACAGCCAGATCATGGGTATGATCCAGCCTGTCAATGTGGATCTGCATCAGATCGGCAACACCACGACCAACTACAGCTATTACCTGTGCAGTGTCCTGCTGCCGGGTGTGCTGGAGATGATAGCGATAATCGTCCTGATATATTCATTAGGAGCGGAGTTGAAGTACGGTACGTCACGTCACCTGCTTAAGACGTCGGGAAACTCTATCGTCTCCGCGCTTGCCGGCAAGCTGCTGGTCTGGACATTGACTTTCTCGGCGATAGGCTTGATCCTTATCCTGCTGATGTACCATCAGTTGCACTTCCCGTTGGCCGGCTCGATCTGGAACATGTTCTTGGGAATATTCCTGATGATTTTCGCCAGTGAGGCGATCGCTATCTTCATCATCGAGATGCTTCCGGTGCCGAGATTGGCGTTGAGTATCGGAGCTCTTTACAGCGTGCTCGGGTTCTCGCTTTCCGGCTTCACGCTTCCGATCGAGGCGATGCCTCCTTACATTCAGGGGCTCGCCGCCGCATTCCCGCTGAGGCATTACTATGAGTTTTATGTTCAAGAGGCCATCTTCGGAGCTGGATTCGCTGGATGGTGGAAGCAGGCGATATATCTGCTTCTGTTCATCCTTGTGCCTCTCGTAGGTCTGACACGACTTAAGAAGGCGTATATTCATCAGAACTTCCCTAAAGACTAAGTGACATGAGAAATTCATACGCAAAAACATGGATCAAGGACTTCTGGGGCATATTCTGCCATGAGTTCCGACAGATTTTCTCGGACAGCGGAGTGCTGCTGATCTTCCTTGTCGCTGGACTGGCCTATCCACTGCTGTACAATGTAGTCTATCTGAACGGTATACTTTCGGACACACCGGTCGCGGTGGTCGATAATTGTGACAGCCCGGACAGTCATCGTTTCATAAGGGAAATTGACGCCACCAGAGAGGTGGCGGTCGCGGCTAACTGTGTGAATATGGCCGAGGCGGAGAAGATGATGCAGGAACGCAAGGTCAACGGCATCATTTATTTTCCTTCAGATTTCAGTGAGAAACTTGTCAGGAACGAGACTGCGACATTCTCCGTCTATGCGGACATGAGCAGTTTCCTGTACTACAAGAACGCCCTGATGGCCACCAACTTCGTGATGCTGCATGAGGTCGGGCAGATTCAGATGCAGAGGTTTGCATCAGCCGGCATGTCGGAACAACAGATTTCGCAGACTGTGAAACCGCTTGGGTACGAGGATAACAACCCGTACAACAGGGCCTTCAACTATAGTTTCTTCCTGATTTCGGCGATCCTGATGATCATCATCCAGCAGACGTTGTTCTACGGAATGTCTCTGTTGGTCGGAACGGCAAGGGAGAGGAACCGTAGCTTCGCCTCACTGCCTGACAAGCTTGAAGGACATGGTGTGGGACGTGTGGTTCTTGGCCGAGGGGGTGCCTACTGGCTGTTGTACCTTGCTGTCGGCATGTACATAGCCTTCATCGTGCCGGCCATATTCGGAATCCCTCAAAGGGGAGAGTTTCATGATGTTCTGGCCCTGCTGGTGTTCTTCATAACGGATTGTGTGTTCTTCAGCATGACCTGGAGCACGTTGATCACAAGGAGGGAGTCGGTTTTCCTTCTCTTCCTTGCGATGTCACCGGTGGCTCTGTTCCTGACAGGCTGTTCATGGCCGACAATCGCTTTCCCAGAGTTTTGGAAATGGTTCTCCTACATATTCCCGTCCACATTCGGAGCGCAAGGTTTCATCAACCTCAGCACCGCCGGCGGAGATATGGGGGCCGCTGATGTGCAGATGAAGGCGATGATCGTGCAGACCATCATCTACTTCTTCCTTGCCTGCGCCGCGATCTATCTTGAGAATTGGGTCCTTCGTCACAAGGAGGCTTTGATAGAGAGACGCAACCGCTTGGAAAAACGAGTAGGAATCGACCGCGCGGAAGACGCGAAGATCATTGCCGGCGAATAGATTATAATCAGGCGGTAAATACCAAATCCCGAATTTTGCACGTAACCAAAATTCGGGATTTGTATTTATCGCTGGCCCTTTAGATTATGTGAAATATCTTGTTGACCGACTGGTAACTTTATTCTCCGACGTGGAACGCCACGCGGAGTTCCTCGATCTCTTCGTCGGTGATAGGGTTCAGTTTGCCCAGCGGAGCCGCAAGGATCAGTGAGCGGGCGCTGAAATCAGCGACCTCAAGACGGTCGAACGTGTTGATGAGTTGGTCACCTGTCACAACAACTGAATCGTTTTCCAGCATCACGAACGGTCTGTGCTTGAACTCGTCGGCGAGTTCGTTCAGATGCTCGTTGTACTGGCTTCCGAACGGGAATGTCGGGATGTCCTGAAGGAATATCCAGCTCTCCGGGATTGTGCGGACGTCGAATTTCACACCAGTCGTGCAGAATCCCATCAGGGAAGGGGACTGGGTCAGGATGATGGAGTTGACCTTCGGGTTGCGGCGGTAGATCTCGTAGTGGAGCGCCACTGAGCGGCTTGCGTTCTTTCCTGCTTCCACCATTCCGTCTTTGACCTGAACGATGTCTCCTGGCTCAAGATCCCAACGCTGCATGCTGGACGGGGTGATGAGGAAGTCGTTGCCTCTCCATCGCACTGAAGCCGTACCGTACGAGCTGCACATGAGCCCCTGCGAGCAGGCTCTGCGTACAATCTTGCAGATTTCAGCGCGGATCGCCCTTTCGTCGGAAGGGTGGGTGACGTTCATGAAATGTTGGAACGGAACGTTGACCGCCTTCTCGTGCTGGAGGATCTGATCCTCGCTGAGGTATTTTGGCTCGCCCAAAGTCTTGGCGTTCAAGATCGTGCGGGCGCAGAGCTCAAGGGTCTCGAATCTCTGGTAAGCGTCGGCGATGTCATCCCCGGCGACAACTACTCCGTGGTTTTCCATGATGACGGCCTTGTAGTCAGGGTTTTTCTTGAACTCGGCCACGATCTTCTTTCCAAGAAGCTCGCTTCCTGGGAGGGCATATTCAGCGAATCCTACAGGGCCGCAGGTCGCGCGCGCCTGAGGGATTATGCTCGTGTCCGGGACCTGGTGGACCATGCTGAATGTCACCAGCCCAGGAGGGTGGGCGTGGATCACAGAATGGATATGCGGGTTCATCTTGTAGATGGCCTTGTGGAACGGGTACTCGGAAGAAGGTCTGTGAGGGCCTACGATGGTTCCGTCAGCCTTCACACACATGATGTCCGCTGGTGTAAGGGAACCCTTGTCAATCGCCGCCGGGGTGATCCACATGTCTCCGTTGTCGTCCATGATGGACAGATTGCCTCCGGAGGTGGTGGTCATCTCACTGCGATAGATCCTGCCGATAATGATAGCGATCTGCTCGGCCGGATGCATCAGATTTACGTCAAGTTGTTTCATAATATTAATGAGTTACATTAAATTGTCTTATTTAAGCCAGCATCACCTGACCTCCCGTCACAGGGATCGCCTGTCCGGTCTCTCCGGTCTGGTCGATGGCGTAGAGGATGGCCTTGCAGACGTCCACAGGATTGCAGCCCTTGCGCATAGGCACCTGTGCGAGGTAGTAATCTTTCACGTCCTGCACTGTCTTCGCACCCGGAACCTTCCCGGCGTTGAGATACTGGATGAACAGACCGTTCTCTGGATTGCTCCACAGCGGTCCGTCGTAGTAGTTGCCAGGGCAGATGCTGTTGACTTTCACCCTGTAAGGAGCGAGCTCAAGGGCGAAGGACTGGGTCAGGCCTATTCCTCCGAACTTGCCGCCGGCGTAGGCGAAATTGGCCTTGCTGCCGCGCAGGCCACTCTTGCTGTTGACCTGGATGATGTCGGCGAAATATTCGGGATCCCATGCCGTCTCGATCTTCATGATGTGAGAGGCGGCCTTGGCGCAGAAGAAGTAGGCCTCGTAGTTGATCTTGGTGACGAACTCGAAGTTCTCCGGGGTCATCACGTCCAATCCTCCGGCACGGACCACTCCGGCGTTGCTGACGAACGCATCCAGCGCACCGAAGTTCAGGATGGTCTCCTTCATCAGGTTATGGAGGCTGGCCATGTCGGCGACATTAGTCTTTATGAATATGGCCTTGTTGGCTCCGGCTTTCTCATTGAAACTGGCCGCGGTCTTCTCTCCGGTCGCCTCGTTGAGGTCGGCGACCACGATGTTGGCGCCTTGTGCCATCAACTCACGGGCGATGCCCTCTCCGAATCCTTGGGCGGCTCCGGTCACGATGATTGTGCGGCCTTCCACACGTCCTTTGGACGCGCTGGAGGCTACCTTGCGGCGGTAGTTCTCCACTTCCCAGTTGTCGATGAAGTCGATCCATTCCTGCTCCATCGGGTGCTCTCCGCCAAAACTCTGGGCATAGAACGCGACCTTCATCGCATCGGTGAACACATCGGTGATGATCTGGGCGTTCTTGGAGTTGTCTCCCACGGCCACAAGACCGATACCCTTGATCAGCAGAACCTTAGGCGTGTAGCCTCTCTCGCTGGCAAAAGCCTCAATTCTCTCTTCCGCCTGCTTCAGAATCTCCTCGTCCGACACAGCGTCAATGAATATGTATGCACTCTTGCAGTACACAATGATGTCCGGAGTGAACGGCTTGGCGATCTTCTCGAAACCGGATTTGCCGGGACACTTCGACAGGCTCAGTGACCCGGCAGTTTGGTCGCTGAGCCTGTCGAAGCGACCTTCAATGAAGAAATCCACAAGCGCGTTCTTGGTGACTTTCAAGGTCTTAAGCCCTCTGCCGGAGCGTGAGAGCATCTGCCGGATCGCCGGAACGACATCCGTGACGGTCTCTGAGACAGCGGTGTCACCCTCCGGAAGAGCAGCGACCTTGCCTTCAAGCTTGCAGATGATCTCTGAATATATTCCCTCGATCTCAGCGGTGGTGTCCCCGCCCACGAATATTCCGTGGTTCTGGAGGAATATCACCTGCGGCTCCTTGCCGTTGGCTGCCTTGTAGGCCTTTATCCTGTCATAGACTTTCTTGAAAAGCGTGTAGCCAGGGTCAGTATATTCAATGTAAAGGGCTTCCGGGAAGAGTTCCTTGCAGGCAGTCTCGGCGTTCACCGAGCACATCAGGCCGTTCACAAGGGTAGGGTGGAGGTGCACCACGAAGGCGAAGCCCATGCAGTTGTGCAGGGATGTCTCCACGGACGGCCTCCTGTCCTTTGTCAGGCAGGCGATTGCGAGATCGTTCTTGACCTGTTCCTCGCGGACCACCGTGTCATCACTGTAGGCCTTTTCGCCCATCCCGTTCAGAAGGGCTCTGTCAAGGACGGCGAATCCGTCCTCAGTTATGGTTGCGAGGGCGTGGCCGCTGGCCTTCACCCAAAGTTTGTCCTCGTTTTTGTAGGAGGTGTTGCCACCTCCGGCTATCACGAATCTGGAGTCCTGTCCGAACTTCCGGGAAATCGCGATAAGGTCTTCAATCTGTTTCATATTCGTGTCTTAGTTATGTGTTCTGTTTGCCGAACCGGCATATTCCTAAATGCCTAAGGTCTTGCGGATCAGCTCGTCTCCCGCCTCGATGGAGCCAAGTCCCGCCTGATGGGCGGCGACCGCGCAAGCTCCACGGTAGTTGGCCTCGCACAGTTTTTCGCTGAGGCCTTCGGCGTTGTCGCGTGTGCGCAGACGAATTGGCTCCAGCGCCGGCGTGTTGTGCTCCGAACCGAAAGTGACGATGAATCCCTCGTCCTGGAGGTAGCCGGAATATTCCTCAAGCACGGCGGTAGTGTTGCGGGTCGTGATGAATTCCACCGATTTGATTCCGCGCTTTTTCAGCGTGTCGGCTGCTTTCTGGAGGTCGCCCTCGAAGTCTGTGAAGTTGCCCTTGGCGTCATCGGCGAGGAACGGATAGGTCGGTATTCCACCCGCTGCCTTGATGATCTGGCAGACAGTCTCCATCGGCAGGAACGCCTTCGGATCTTCCGGCACAAACGCCGCGCCGCCGGCCTTGAGCAGCTTGCTTCTGATCTCGTTCTCCACGGCCGCCTCGTTGTCCGGAGCGGATTTCAGCGGCTGTCCTCCGAAGATTCTTTCGTAGAGGGTGAGTCTGTCCTCAATCGCGCCAGTCTTGGCGTCAACGGCCATCCTAAGGGCTTTCGCAAGGTGACGCTCACGCACTGAGCCTCTGGTCAGTTCCTTGACAACCTGCCTGAAATCAATGTTGAGCCCAGCCTTGACCGCATCCAGATGGGCGTTCAACTTGGCGCACATCCTTTCGACCTGAGCGTTGGATTCCGCCCTCACGTCAGCGAGCATCTGAGCCTCTTTGCCGCTGAGAATCACCGGATAGGCAAGCCCCTTCCCACTGAGGTAAGTGCGCCCTGGATTGTTAGGGTCGTTGACCCTCAGTCCCGCAGCCTGGTCCTCGCTGTTGAGCGAGATGAACTCGATGTTGAACATCGGGTAGAGATGCCTTGCTGCGCATTCGTCATTCCACTCCCTGTAGCCGTCCAGGCTGTAGAAGTCATTGATTCCCACCACTTCGACACCTTCCGCGGCGGCCATGTCAAGAGCCTGCCTCACGTCGGTGAAGGCACTGAAAGAGTACGGTGTGTGCAGATGTGCGTTGACGTCGATTATCGTTTTCATATTCATTACATTCTTTGCTCAAAGTTAGTAATAATCCTATAAAGGTCATTCTGTAATGTGGATTTTTAAAGCCATTCGGTCAAATTTGAAATTAATTTGCTAAATTTGTCGAATATGCCACGAAATATTTTCAATAACATAAAACATCTTACAAATGGAAAAAAAACAACAAGGTAACATCTTCGCAATCGTGATCATGTTCTTCCTGTTTGCGATGATCTCCTTTGTGACTGGATTCCAGAATCCGTTCGGAGTCATCGTGAAGCAGCAGTTTGCGGCGTCAAACTTCATGTCCCAGCTGGGTAATGCGGCCAACTTCATCGCCTATGCTTTCATGGGTCTGCCTGCCGGTATGATTCTGTCCAAGAAAGGCTACAAGTTCACCGCCCTCGCGGCCGTGACCGTGGGCTTCATCGGAGTCGGCATCACATTCCTCTCGGGAATCGCCGGCAGCTTCGCCGTCTACCTTCTCGGAGCGTTTATCTCCGGTTTCTCTATGTGTATGCTCAACACGGTTGTGAACCCTATGCTCAACACCCTCGGTGGCGGCGGCAACAAGGGTAACCAGCTCATCCAGTGGGGTGGCTCATGCAACTCTTTGAGTGCCACGATTGTCCCTGTGCTTGTAGGTTACCTCATCGGTGACGTGACAAAGGACACCCAGATCGCCGACGCCAACCCTGCGCTTTTCATCGCCATGGGTATCTTCGCCCTCGCATTCATCATCATAGCTGTCTCCCAGATTCCTGAGCCAGAGCTTGAAGCGGCGGCCGCTGCCGGGAAAGCCGGCCAGCTGACCATGGGTGAAAGCGTGAAGGGCGCTCTTTCATTCAGACATTTCGTGCTTGGTATCATCGCGATATTTGTCTATGTAGGTGTCGAGGTCGGTATCCCTAACTTCGTCAACCTTTACATGACCTCCGCCGAGATCGGCATCAGCGCCGCCGTGGCCGGAACAATCGTCGGAATGTACTGGTTCCTGATGCTTTGCGGCCGTCTTGTCGGCGCCTCTGTCGGTGCTAAAGTCTCCAGCCGTGCCATGGTAAGCTTTGTGGGCTCCGTTGCCATAGTATTCCTGCTTCTTGGCATGTTCCTCGGTGACACGACGACAGTCAAGTTCCCTGCCATTACCTCCCAGCTTTCATTCTCCCTCGCCGAGATTCCGATAGGAGTGATGTTCTTCATCCTCTGCGGTCTCTGCACATCTGTAATGTGGGGAGCCATCTTCAACCTCGCTGTAGAGGGCCTTGGCAAGTACACATCAATCGCTTCCGGACTGTTCATGGTGATGGTTTGCGGTGGCGGTATCCTGCCTTTGATCCAGGGTGCTGTCGCAGATGCGACCAACTACCTGATGAGCTACATCGTAGTCATAGCCGGTGTCGCCTACATCCTTTGGTATGCCCTCTTCGGCTCGAAGGTTAAAAAGACCGCTTAATTGATAATCTGTCCCGGTAAAACATAATCTACCGGGACTAATCATAAAATAATCATGGAAAAGAATTTAGTAATAGGAATAGATGTCGGTGGGCAGACCACCAAATGTGGAGTGGTGGACGCGCGTGGAACCGTGCTTGCTCAGACCGTCATCCGTTCGGACACCTACACGTCCGTCGAGCCTTACATTGAGGAACTTGCGGCTGCGTTGAAGAAGATCATCGCTGACGCCAACGCTGAAGGCCAGATCCGTGGAATCGGAGTCGGCGCCCCTAACGCCAACTACTACACCGGAGAGGTTGAGAATGCGGTGAATCTTTCGTGGGGACGCGCCGGGTCGATACCTTTCGCGAAGATGCTTACCGAGGCGATGGGAGGAATCCCTGTGACCCTTACCAACGACGCCAACGCCGCCGCCATGGGTGAGATGACCTACGGCGCCGCAAGGGGAATGAAGAATTTCATCATGATCACCCTTGGAACAGGAGTTGGCAGCGGAATCGTCATCAACGGTGAGATGGTCTATGGCCACGACGGATTCGCCGGCG
>ERZ808246.329-NODE-329-length-41699-cov-8.064811_pt1 | contig 41699 bp, 42 predicted proteins | sample MGYA00521083_ERZ808246 | MGnify/ENA primary metagenome ERZ808246 (study PRJEB31516, sample SAMN03275577) | gut metagenome | biome: mammalia-associated habitat; material: feces | host: Papio cynocephalus | place: Kenya | collected 2012-07-07 ...
TCAAGGTCGGAGTGAACATTTCCTCCGCGAGCCGCACCGTCGAGAAGTGGGTTGTCGGGTGATGTATAGTTCGTGGCGTCAAGAGGGGTCGATGACTTGTGTCAAAAAACTAAAGTCTTAAATCATATTGTCCGCACGGCGACGAAATTATATCCCGATATTTGTAATAATTTAGGTGTTTTCAATGCCTCGACAACATGATTTAACACTAAGGTTTTTATATGACAAAATTTCGCACCTTTCTTATTTCTACAGTTCTTCTGCTTTGCGGAATCTCCATTTTGAACGCACAGGAGTGCGATGAGCGTGTCAGAACCTACATTTCTCCGTCCCGCGTTGTGTGGCAGAGCGACGAGGGCGTGCGGCTCGCCGATGTCCTTCTGAAGCCGGGCAATGGGCAGGCCTACTGTAACAATGACACTCCGGAGTCGTACTGCCTCCTGACATCCTCAGAGGAAGTGCATCCGGCGATACTTCTCGATTACGGGAAAGAACTTCATGGTGGGCTTCAGCTTGTCACCGGCCCAATCGGCGATCCCGTTCAGGTTCGTGTACGCTACGGCGAGTCCGCGAGCGAGGCCATGTCCGAAATCGGCGGCAAGGGAGGCGCGACAAATGACCATTCCATACGCGACCAGATAATCACCCTTCCGATGATGGGTGCCGTGGAAATAGGAAACTCCGGCTTCCGTTTCGTTCGCATAGACCTCGTTGACGACAATAGAGAGCTGAAACTCAAGGAAGCCAGAGCCATATCCATAATGCGTGACATCGAATATTCCGGTTCGTTCCGCAGCAGCGACGAACGTCTGAACAGGATATGGGAGACCGGCGCCTATACGATTCATCTGTGCATGCAGGAATTCCTCATAGAAGGCATAAAGCGCGACCGCCTCGTCTGGATGGGAGACGCTTATCCGGAGGTGATGACTGTCGCCGCGGTTTTCGGCTACAACGAGGTGATTCCCAAGACTCTCGACTGGATGCGTGAGATAACACCGCTCCCGAAGTGGATGAACGGATTTTCGGCGACCTACTCGATATGGTGGATGCTCTGCTGCCACGACTGGTATAGGCATACTGGTGATTTCAAGAATCTTCTCGAGTCTCGTGAATACATTGCAGGACTGCTTCGCCTTCTCATCTCCAAAATCTCCCCTGACGGGCGAGAAAATCTGAACGGTCCGCGTTTCCTTGACTGGCCGACGGAAGGCAATAAACCGGCAAAGGATGTCGGAATCCAGGCCCTTATGGTACTTGCTATGCAGGCCGGGCAGGATTTTGGAGACATATTCGATGATCCTCAGCTCAAGAAAGAATGTGCCGCTGCGGAAAAGCTTCTTACCAATCCGGCGAAAAAACTCTACTCCGAGTTTCTCAAGTCCGGCGTGGCTCCGGATGCCCCCGGGTCGAAGCAGGCGGCGGCCCTTATGAGCCTCGCCGGGCTTACTGACGCGAAGAAGGCCGATCGCGACATCTTGAGTTTCAACGGCGGACACGGCTTCTCTACATTCTATGGCTACCTGATGCTTGAGGCGATGGCGAAAGGCGATGACTACAAGGGTGCTATGGACGTCATTCGTGAGTATTGGGGCGCGATGCTCGACCTCGGCGCGACGACTTTCTGGGAGGACTTCAATCTCGACTGGCTTCCGGACGCTGCCGGCATAGACGAACTCGTTCCGGAAGGCAAGAAGGACATTCACGGTGATTTCGGCGCCTACTGTTATAAAGGTTTCCGCCATAGCCTCTGCCATGGTTGGGCGGCCGGCCCTACGGCGTGGCTCAGTCGCCATGTGCTCGGAGTCGAGATTGTCGTGCCGGGCTGCACAAAAGTTCGCGTAACTCCGCATCTTGGTGATCTTGAATGGGTTGAGGGTACATTCCCGACCCCGTATGGTGCAATTCGCGTCCGCCACGAGAAACAGCCCGACGGCAAGATTCACTCGGAAATATCCGTTCCCGACGGCGTGGAACTTCTGTAGAATGTGATCCCCCCTGATTAAGTTTCTTATATGACACGAAAATTTCTTATACTGCTTTCATTGTTCTCGTTTTGTGGTGGTTATTGCTCGGCTCAGACGAATGGAGTCGACGCGGAGGACATTGCGACTCGCCGCCATATTTCCGAAAAGATGCCGATGTCCACCCGTACCCGTATTGTGGACTCACTGCCTCACATAGGCCTTCCGTACCCGTTCAGCGTTCCGCAGGCCCAGGGCACGACATTCATGGACCTTTTCTATTGGGATACATATTTCACAAACCTCGGACTTCTGAGTCTCGGGGACTTGCAGCAGGCGAAGAACAATGTCGATGACATTCTCTTTCTCGTCGAGAAATACGGATATATGCCTAACGCCGCAAACACGGGGCTGCTGAACCGTTCACAGCCTCCGTATGCGAGCATGATGGTGCGCGATGTCTATGAAAGGACCGGAGACAAGGCTTGGCTGCGAGGGGCAGTGGAGACTCTGAAGAAGGAATATGACTTCTGGATGACGGAAAGACTCACCCCGAACGGGCTGAACCGCCACTACAACAGCGCGAAGCGTGCTGAACTGCTTGGTTTCTACCGCTATCTCTGCTCCGATCGGTTTCCGGAGATGGATGTTCCTCGCACTGACGACGAGAAACTGAAAATCGCCTCGAATTTTCTTTCGGAAGCCGAGACCGGATGGGATTTCACCCCGAGGTTCGGCGGCTGTGCAGCGGACTGCAACCCGGTGGACCTGAATGCCAACCTCTATCTGTATGAAAAGAACTTCGCGTGGTTTTATCGTGAACTGGGGCTGAAGGGCGCGCGGACTTGGGACAAAAAGGCCGCAGCGCGTTGTGCGCTGATTCAGAAATACTGTTTCGAGCCGTCAGACGGCCTATTTTACGACTACAACTATGTCACAGAGCGGCGCAGCGATATCTTAAGCGCTGCTGTTTTCAACCTTCTCTGGGCAGGCATCCCAACGGACAAGCAGGCGGCGTCTCTCGTTAGGGCGCTCGGCAGACTCGAATGTGCTCACGGCATTGCCGCGTGTGAGGACGGAAGCCGCACCGCTGATTTCCAGTGGGATTATCCGAACGCCTGGGCAAGTTTCAACACTTTGGCTGTCATCGGGCTGGACAAATATGGCTTCAAGCTTGAATCCGGGCGGGTTGCCGCGAAATATCTTGACTCTGTGAGTTCGATTTATGGCGGAACTGGGCAGCTTTGGGAAAAGTACAACGCTGTCACGGGGGACATTGACGTCAAGAGCGAGTATGCGATGCCTGGCGACTTTATGGGCTGGACGGCTGGGGCCTTCCTCGTCTGTTACGACTATCTCAAGAGCCGTAACGTTGATTTAGAGTAAAAACAGCCCGAACAGACACCCACCTTACTCTTCCGCAGGTTTCCAGCTGCGGTATTTCTCTGGTATCTCGACCACGGGAGGGTCTTTCCAGAACAGCGACCAGTAGAGCATCGGGAAGTCGCCGTCCTTCCACAGCTGCACCAGCTCCTCCACCTGCGCGTCCTCGCCCTTAGGGTCGTAGGGCTTCTTCATGTCCTCGTCGAACATTCTCGCCACGCCCTGCCAGAAGCCGGCGGTGATGCCTCCCTTGTAGCCGCGAATCAGCTCGTATGACGTATGCCCGGTCTCGCGGTCTATCAGCTTCATAATCAGCATCCCCTGCGTCACGGTGAGGTTTCTCATCTGCTTCTCGAACACTCCGAACAGCTCCTTCTGCAGGTGGTTGATGTAACGTTCTTTCCGTAGCCCCGTCAGGTGGTTCGTCGCAATCACGCTGTCCGTCTCCTCCACCATCCTCTTCGCCACGAGCGCGTAGGGATAGGCCTTGCTGAAATTGTGCACAAGCCTGTAGTATTTCCGCCACTCCTTTCCCTTCTGCTTCGGCATTTTCTGAAACACGCGGGCCGGGCGTATGCTGTCATAATAGACGGTGTCCCCCTTCTCCACAGAGTATTCCAACCATCCCCCGGGCCTTTTTGACCGCTCCTGTGCATCCGAACTCAACGACGATGCCGCGCCTCCGAACACGAAGACGGCAAGAATTGATATGAGCCGGATATGTTTCATTATATTATATGTATGCGTTTGTTGTGTATATGCCCGCTTGTTTCGGAATTTCCGCATATCCTGCAAAAATAATCATTTCCCGCGTAGTGTCGTCAATCGGAGCTGAAAATATGCGCCCCGGTTTTTGTTCCGTCCACTCGTCGATGTCGTTTTTCGTTCGGTCGAAAATGAATGAATATATTTTTCATTAATCTCTGTAATACTTTGAGAATGCAAAAGTTAATATGCGAAAAGTGCGGTCAAAAAAGTTTGAAATTTTCTATGAAAAAGTTGTCGTTTCAATAATTTTTCGTATCTTTGCAGTCCCAATTTTGAGGGGTAGTGTGCCCAACTGTCTATCGCTCAATGTTTTAAGGGGAAAGGTTGAATAATTTATAATTCAAAAGTAATAAGACAATGTTACAACCAAAGAAAACAAAATTTAGAAGGCAGCAAAAGGGCCGCATGAAGGGTCTTGCCCAGAGGGGCAACCAGCTTGCGTTCGGTTCTTTTGGAATCAAGACCTTGGAAAATTGTTGGCTTACAGGTCGTCAGATTGAGGCTGCCCGTCAGGCGGTGTCCCGTTACATGAAGCGTGAGGGAAAAATCTGGATCAGAATCTTCCCTGACAAGCCTTACACAAGGAAGCCTGCCGAAGTCCGAATGGGTAAAGGTAAGGGTAATCCGGAGGGATTCGTATGCCCTGTGACCCCGGGCCGTATTCTCATTGAGGCCGAGGGCGTTCCGATGGAAATCGCCAAGGAGGCGCTCCGTCTCGGTGCTCAGAAACTTCCTGTCACGACCAAGTTTGTGGTTCGCAGGGACTATGTCGAATAATTTAATGGAGAGCAGAAAGTTATGAAAATCACAGAAGTACGTGAAATGTCGGTTGCAGATCTTCGTGACCGCATCGCAGTTGAGAAAGCGAACCTTTCTACAATGAAAATGAATCACGCCATCTCTCCGTTAGAGGATACGTCAAAAATCAAGAAGGCACGGAAGGACATCGCGCGCATGATGTTCGTCCTTGCAGAAAAAGAGAAACAGGACTAAATTTGAATTCTCATGGAAAGAAATCTTCGCAAGGAAAGAATAGGTGTTGTGGTCAGCAACAAGATGGACAAGTCCATCGTCGTTGCCGTAAAGACAAAGGAAATGCACCCGATGTACGGCAAGTTCGTCAAAAAGACCACCAAGTTCGTTGCTCATGACGAGAAGAACGAGTGCAGTGTCGGTGACACTGTCCTCATCATGGAAACCCGTCCTCTCAGCAAGACAAAGAACTGGAGATTAGTTGAAATCGTAGAAAAAGTTAAGTAGCAATGATACAGCAGGAATCACGTTTACAGGTGGCAGACAACAGCGGTGCGAAGGAAGTCCTTTGCATCCGTGTTCTGGGTGGTACCCGTCACCGTTATGCAAGAGTGGGCGACAAGATCGTTGTTGCAGTCAAGAGCGCTATCCCTGGCGGTGACGCAAAGAAGGGCTCGGTATCAAAGGCTGTGGTTGTCCGCACAAAGAAAGAGATTCGTCGTCCGGACGGTTCATACATCCGTTTCGATGACAATGCTTGCGTTCTTCTCAACAACCAGGGTGAGGTTCGTGGAACACGTATCTTCGGCCCTGTCGCAAGGGAGCTTCGCGAGAACTATATGAAAATCGTTTCACTGGCACCGGAGGTCCTCTAATTGATTTAGCATTATGAAAAGAATTAAAAAAGGCGACACCGTATTTGTAAATGCCGGTAACGACAAGGGCAAGACCGGCAAGGTGCTCGAGATTCTCACGGAGAAGAACCGTGCCATCGTCGAGGGCATCAACATCGTGTCAAAGCACACCAAACCAAACGCAAAGAATCCTCAGGGAGGAATCATCAAACAGGAAGCTGGAATCCACATCTCCAACCTTCAGCTCATCGACCCTGCGAAGGGCGGCGCGACACGCGTGGGCTTCAAGATCAAGGAGGATGGCACTAAGGTCCGTGTTTCCAAAAAATCAGGAGAGGAGATTAAGTAATGGCAGCAAAGAAACAGACAGCCGCTCCGGCCGCTCAGACAGTACCTGCAGGATATGTCCCTGCACTTAAGAAACTCTATAAGGAGGAGATTATCGAAAAGCTCACTAAGCAGTTCGGCTACTCGACTGTTATGCAGGTTCCGAAGCTTGTGAAGATTACCATCAACGAGGGTGTCGGCGACGCGACCGGCGACAAGAAGCTCGTTGAGGTTGCACAGCAGGAACTCACCGCAATCACCGGACAGAAGGCAATCGTGACGGCTTCAAGGAAGGATATTTCAAACTTCAAGCTCCGCAAGGGAATGCCTATCGGAACGAAGGTCACTCTCCGCAACGTGAAGATGTACGAGTTCCTTGAAAGGCTCATCCGCATCTCACTTCCGCGTATCCGTGACTTCAACGGCATTTCCGAGAAGATGGACGGCAAGGGCAACTACACCCTCGGAATCAAGGAGCAGATCATATTCCCGGAAATCGACATCGACAAGATTACCAAGATTCTCGGAATGGAGATCACTTTCGTGACTACCGCCAAGACCGACGAGGAGGCTTACGCGCTTCTTTCCGCATTCGGTCTGCCTTTCAAGAAAAATAACAAATAAAGACACATAAGATGGCAAAAGAATCAATGAAGGCTCGCGAGGTTAAACGCGCGAAGTTGGTTGCTAAATACGCCGAGAAGAGGAAAGCTCTCAAGGAAGCCGGTGACTGGGCAGCTCTCGACAAGCTCCCTAAGAACTCAAGCCCTTGCCGTATGCACAATCGCTGCTCTCTTACAGGAAGGCCGAAGGGTTATATGAGGATGTTCGGCATCAGCCGTATCCAGTTCCGTGAGATGGCAAGCAACGGTCTCATCCCGGGCGTCAAGAAGGCAAGCTGGTAATAACAGAGACACAATTCATTACAATATTTATTAACAATTCGGATATCGGGCACCTTACGGGTGTCGTGAAATCCCACTAAAGGATTTAAAAAATGACTGATCCAATTGCAGATTACCTTACAAGGGTTCGCAATGCCTACGCGGTAGGCAAGAAGATCGTTGAGGTTCCGTCTTCAAAGATGAAGCTCGCAATCACCAAGATCCTCTGCGAGAAAGGTTACATCCTCAGCTACAAGGTGGTTGAAGGAACTCCTTTCAACACAATTAAAATCGCTCTGAAGTATCATCCTCAGACAAAGACTGCGGCAATCAAGCACATCGAGCGCATTTCAAGGCCGGGCCTCAGAAAGTATGTCGATGTCGAGAACATGCCGCGTGTCCTGAACGGACTCGGAATCGCGGTTATTTCAACCTCAAAAGGCGTCATCACTGACAAGGAAGCCAAGGAGCTCAACGTCGGCGGTGAGGTGCTCTGTTATGTTTATTAATCTAAAAACTGAAGAATAATGTCAAGAATTGGTAAATTGCCTGTACACCTTCCTGCCGGTGTGACCGTAGAGGTCGCTGCCGGAAACGTGGTTAAGGTTAAAGGACCTCTCGGACAGCTCAGCCAGAAGGTTGATCCTGACATCACTGTCACCGTAGAGGGTAATGTAGTTAAACTGGCACGCCCGACAGATCTTCCTCGTCACCGCTCGATGCACGGTCTCTACCGCGCTCTCATCCACAATATGGTGGTAGGTGTTTCAGAGGGTTATACGGTACGCCAGGAGCTTGTCGGCGTGGGTTATCGTGTTGAAGTTGCCGGTCAGATGGCAGTCTTCGCCCTCGGTTTCTCCCACGAGATTCACTTCCAGCTCCCGGCCGAAATCAAGGCCGAGGCCGAGCCGGTGAAGAAGGGTCAGAACCCGGTGCTCGTCCTCAAGAGCTGCGACAAGCAGCTTATCGGACAGGTCGCAGCCAAGATCCGCTCATTCCGCAAGCCTGAGCCATACAAGGGCAAGGGTATCAAGTTCGTCGGCGAGACGCTTCGTCGCAAGGCCGGTAAATCAGCAGGCGCTAAATAATAGGAGGACTAAGTTATGGCATTGAATAAGATTGAAAGAAGAAAAAGGATTCACTACCGTATTCGTAAAGTCGTTAATGGTACTGCTGAGAGACCGAGAATGGTTGTATTCAGAAGCAACAAGCAGATTTACGTTCAGGTTGTTGACGACTTGAAGGGCATCACCCTCGCGGCTGCCGCTTCAAATGACAAGGAGCTTGCCGTTGAGTGCAAGGGCAAGACCGGTGTCGAGGCTGCCGCAATCGTCGGAAAGAAGATCGCGGAGCGTGCCCTCGCCAAGGGAATCACCACGATTTCCTTCGACCGTGGAGGCTACCTCTATCACGGACGTGTTAAAAGTTTGGCTGATGCTGCCCGTGAAGGTGGCCTGATTTTCTAAAAAATTGAGACTATGGCAAATACAAATGTTAAGAAAGTAAAGACATCTGACCTTGAGCTCAAGGACAGACTTGTTGCCATCCAGAGAGTGACCAAGGTCACTAAGGGTGGTCGTCACTTCAGTTTTGCAGCCATTGTTGTTGTGGGTGACGAGAACGGCGTTGTCGGTTATGGTCTCGGTAAGGCCAATGAGGTCACTACAGCAATCTCCAAGGGTTTAGAGGATGCGAAGAAGAACCTTGTGAAGGTTCCTGTTCTCAACCACACTATCCCTCACGAGCAGGAGGCAAAGTTCGGCGGCGCGCGCGTCTTCATGAAGCCGGCTGCCCCTGGTACCGGAGTTAAGGCCGGCGGTGCGATGCGTGTCGTTTTCGAGTCAGTCGGAATCCACAACGTCCTCGCGAAGTCAAAGGGTTCTTCAAACCCTCACAACCTCGTGAAGGCTACCGTTGCGGCTCTCACTGAAATGCGTGACGCCTACACTGTCGCAGGACTCCGCGGCATTCCTATGAGCAGAGTGTTTAAAGGTTAAGGAGGACTGAACTATGGCAAAAGTAAAGATTACTCAGACTAAGAGCAGGAGCGGTGCTACAAAGAGGCAGATTGCGAACCTCGCGTCACTCGGAATCCACAGGCTCCACCAGACCGTTGAAGTCGAGCTCACCCCTGTGACCAAGGGAATGCTTGAGAAGGTTCTTCATCTCGTTACCGTTGAAGAAGTAAAATAATTGGAGGGACAGAATATGAAATTGAATAATTTGACACCTGCAAAAGGTTCCAAGGGAAGAGAGAAGAGAATCGGACGCGGTGAGGGCTCAGGACACGGCGGAACATCAACCCGCGGTCACAAGGGTGCTCAGGCACGTTCGGGCTACTCTCGCAAGAACGGATTCGAGGGCGGTCAGATGCCTATCCAGCGTCGTCTTCCTAAGTTCGGATTCACAAACCCTACACGTGTTGAGTACAAGGCAGTCAATGTCGCTGTCCTTCAGGCAATTGCCGAGGAGAACAAGATTGAGGTCATCACGCTCGACACTCTCAGGGATGCCGGATATGCCGGAAAGAATGATCTCGTGAAGGTCCTCGGCAACGGCGAACTTACTGCCAAGGTTGAGGTTTCTGCAAACGCGTTCTCCAAGAGCGCCATTGCGAAGATTGAGGCTGCCGGCGGAAAAGCTAACACAATCGAATAGCAATAATGAAGAAGTTTATTCAGACAATCAAGAACATCTTCAAGATTGAGGAACTCAGGAAGAGAATCGGCTACACGCTTCTTCTCATCCTTGTCTATCGCCTCGGAAGCTTCATCGTGCTTCCGGGCATAGATGCTTCCCAGCTCGCCAAGATGCAGGACTTCGCCCAGGAAGGTCTCGTAGGTCTCCTCGACATGTTCTCCGGCGGTGCGTTCGGAAACGCCTCAATCTTCGCGCTGGGTGTGATGCCGTACATCTCGGCTTCCATCGTCATCCAGCTTCTTGGTGTTTTCGTCCCTTACTTCCGCAAGATGCAGATGGAGGGCGAAAGCGGACGGAGAAAGATGAATCAGTACACGAGGTATCTCACCATCCTGATTCTCTGCATCCAGGGTCCTGCCTACATGGCCGCTCTTCACCAGCAGGTTCCTGCCAGCGCATTCGTGGCTGTCAATCAGCTCGGCTGGTCCAACTTCTGGTTTAATCTCGTTTCGACAGTAATCCTCATCGGCGGCACAATGTTCGTGATGTGGCTCGGCGAGAGAATCACCGATCGCGGAATCGGCAACGGTATCTCCCTCATCATCATGGTCGGAATCATCGCGCGCCTTCCGTTCGCGCTCGGCGCCGAGATTTCAGCGAAGTGGGGCAATGCTGTCGGCGGAATTCTTCTTCTTGTAGTTGAACTGATCGTTCTCTTCTTCGTGTTTGTGGCAGCCATCGCGCTGGTGCAGGCCGTGAGGAAGGTCCCGGTTCAGTATGCGAAGAGGGTTGTCGGAAACAAGCAGTACGGCGGCGTCCGTCAGTACATCCCGATGAAGATCAACGCTGCCGGCGTGATGCCTATCATCTTTGCCCAGGCTCTGATGCTCTTCCCGCTCATCTTCTCAAGATTTGACGCGACGAGGGGACTGGCTGCCGTGTTCAGCAACTACACGGGCTTCTGGTACAACTTCGTGTTCGCGATTCTCGTCATTCTCTTCACGTATTTCTACACGGCCGTGACTGTCAACCCGACGATGATGGCCGAGGAAATGAGGAAGAACGGCGGGTTCATACCGGGTGTGAAACCGGGCAAGAAGACCGTAGAGTACCTTGACTCAATCATGTCGAGGGTTACTCTTCCGGGTTCAATTTTCCTTGCCCTGATTGCAATTCTCCCGGCATTCGCAATGATGCTCGGAGTCAACAACAAGTTCGCGGGCTTCTATGGAGGCACTTCCCTCCTGATTCTCGTCGGAGTCGTTCTTGACACTCTCCAGCAGATTGAAAGCTATCTTTTGATGCGTCATTATGACGGACTGATGAAGACCGGTCGTCTGAAAGGACGTTCAGGTATGTAATTCGATAAAGTTCATTGGAAAATGGTTGCGCCGAAAACAGAGGAAGAAATAGAGCTGATGCGCGAGAACGCGATTCTCGTCTCAAAGGCATTGGCGGAAGTCGGTAAGGTGGTCGCTCCTGGTGTGACAACTCTTGAGTTGAATAGGGTGGCCGAGACTTTCATCCGAGACAACGGAGCTATACCAAGCTTTCTCGGGTTTGACGGTTTCCCGGCGGCGCTCTGCATGTCCGTAAACGATGTCGTCGTGCACGGTTTTCCGTCCGACTACGTTCTTAAGGACGGTGACATCGTTTCTGTGGATTGCGGGACTTACTACAGAGGATACAACGGAGATTCGGCCTACACTTTTCCTGTCGGGGAAGTGGACGCCGAAACTGCCGAGCTCCTCAGGGTGACGAAGGAATCCCTCTACAAGGGCATTGCGGCGGCGGTTGACGGGGCACGCGTCGGCGACATAGGACACGCGGTGCAGTCGTATGCGGAGTCGTTCGGTTTCGGTGTTGTCCGTGAGCTTGAAGGCCACGGAATCGGCACTCAGATGCACGAGTCTCCCGGCATTCCGAACTACGGAAGGCAGGGACACGGCCCGAAGCTCAGAAACGGAATGACGATTTGTATCGAGCCGATGATCACGGCAGGATCCAGAAACGTGTATTTGGACAAAAATGGTTGGGCAGTCCACACGGCGGATCACCGGAACGCGGCTCATTACGAGCTTACGGTTGTTGTCCGTAAAGGCCACGCGGAGCAGCTTTCGACCTTTGAATACATCGAGAACAGTGTTAAATTTTAATGTGATATTTTATGCCGAAACAATCAGCAATCGAACAGGAAGGCGTCATCATCGAGACTCTGCCGAACGCTATGTTCAAGGTGGAGCTTGAGAACGGTCACGTCATCATCGCCCACATCTCCGGAAAGATGAGGATGAACTACATCAAGATTCTCCCCGGCGACAAGGTGAAAGTCGAAATGTCACCTTATGATTTATCAAAAGGAAGAATTTCTTTCAGATATAAATAAAATCATTAGTTATGAAAGTAAAAACATCCATAAAGAAGCGCAGCGAAGACTGCAAGATCGTTAAGCGTAAGGGTCGTCTCTACGTGATCTGCAAGAAGAACCCGAAGTTCAAGATGCGCCAGGGATAATCACTGATTTGTTAACAATTTAAGCATTAAGAATAATTATGGCAAGAATAGCCGGTGTTGATTTACCTAACAACAAGAGGGGAGAGATAGGTCTGACCTATATCTTCGGAATCGGCCGCAGCACAGCAAGGAAGATTCTTTCTGAGCTTGGCATCGATTATGACATCAAGTGCGGTGACTGGAACGATGAGCAGGTTGCGGGCATCCGCAGCGTCATCTCCAACGAATACAAGATTGAGGGTGAGCTCCGTTCAAGCATCCAGATGAACATCAAGCGTCTGATGGATATCGGTTGCTACCGTGGCATCCGCCACCGTCTCGGACTCCCCGTCCGCGGTCAGAGCACCAAGAACAATGCCCGTACGAGAAAGGGTAAGAAGAAAACCGTTGCCAACAAGAAGAAGGCAACCAAATAGTCGATGAATTATGGCAAAGAAAACAACAACAGCAAAAAAGAGAGTTGTAAAGGTTGACGCTTGCGGCGAGGCTCATATTTCATCAACCTTCAACAACGTAATCATTTCCCTGACCAACAGCATCGGACAGGTGATCAGCTGGTCATCAGCCGGAAAGAGCGGCTTCAGGGGCTCAAAGAAAAACACTCCGTATGCAGCCCAGGTAGCTGCTGAGGATTGCGCAAAGACAGCTTACGACCTCGGTCTCCGCAAGGTAAAGGCTTATGTCAAAGGCCCTGGTGCAGGACGCGAGTCCGCAATCAGAACCATCCATGGTGCAGGTATCGAAGTTACAGAGATTATTGACGTCACTCCTATGCCGCACAACGGTTGCCGCCCTAAGGGACGTCGTAAGGTTTAATGTGTAACAATCTAAAGCAAGAATTACTATGGCAAGATATACTGGACCAAGTACTAAAATCGCGCGTAAGTTCGGCGAGCCGATTTACGGAACGGATAAGGACTTTGAAAAGAGAAATTATCCTCCGGGACAGCACGGTCTCGCAAGCAAGCGCAAGAAGAAATCCGAGTACGGCACTCAGCTCAAGGAGAAGCAGAAGGTTAAATACACTTACGGCGTCCTTGAGAGACAGTTCCGCAACACTTACGAGAAGGCTTCCCGCATGAAGGGACAGAAGGGTGAAAACCTCCTCTTCCTCCTTGAGTCACGTCTCGACAACATCGTGTATCGTCTCGGCTTCGCTCCGACAAGGGCGGCCGCAAGACAGCTCGTTCTCCACTGCCACATCACTCTCAACGGCGAGGTCTGCAACATTCCTTCCGCTACGGTTAAGCCGGGTGACACAGTTGCTGTGCGCGAGAGGTCAAAGAGCCTTGAGGTAATCACCGCCAGCGTCGCTTCCGCCGCGAAGTATTCATGGCTTGAGCTTGACGCAAAGGCGCTTACCGGAAAGTATCTCAACGTTCCCGTACGCGAGGAAATCCCTGAGAACATCAACGAGCAGCTTATCGTCGAGCTTTACTCCAAGTAATAATTAAACACCCAAAAAGCAATTATGGCAATCTTAGCATTTCAGAAACCGGACAAGGTGATTATGCTTGAAGGCACCGACACCGTGGGCCGTTTCGAGTTCAGGCCGCTTGAGCCTGGCTACGGACAGACCATCGGTAACGCCCTCCGCCGTATTCTCCTGTCATCATTAGAGGGGTTTGCTATCAACTCAATCAAGATTTCCGGGGTTGACCAGGAATTCGCCACAATTCCGGGCGTAGTTGAGGGAATGCAGGACATCATCCTGAACCTCAAGCAGGTACGTTTCAAGAGAATGGTGGACACGGTTGATTCGGAGGTGGCAAACATCGTAATCAGCGGGAAGCAGGAGTTTACCGCTGAGGAAATCTCAAAAGGATTGTCTTCTTTCACGGTGTTGAACCCTGACCTTCACATCTGCTCTCTCGAACCGTCCGTGAAGCTTGAGATTTCTCTCACGGTTTCAAAGGGACGCGGCTTTGTTCCCGCTGACGAGAACAGGGATGAGAACACTCCTATCGGAACCATTCCGGTGGATGCGATCTACACCCCTATCCGCAACGTGAACTGGACCGTCGAGAACTGGCGTGTGGAACAGAAGACCGACTACGAGAAGCTGAACCTGGAGATTGTGACCGACGGGTCCATCACTCCAAACACGGCTCTTCAGGAGGCTGCAAACATCCTTATCTATCACTTCAAGCTGTTCACTGACGACAAGAAGCTCACTCTTGAGAGCACCATCGAGTCGGACACAAAGGAACTTGACGAGGAGTCGCTTCACATGAGGCATCTCCTCCTGACCAAGCTCTCCGACATGGGACTTTCAGTGAGGGCGTACAATTGCCTGAAGGCTGCCGACATCGACACCTTCGCCGACCTTGTATCCTACTCAAGGGCAGAACTCATGAAGTTCAGGAACTTCGGACGGAAGTCGCTCAACGAAATCGACCTTCTGGTTGACAAGATGAAGCTTTCATTCGGCATGGATGTTACCAAGTATAATATTGAACAAAAGAAAAAGAACGTATAAAGTATGAGACACAATAAGGCTTTCAACCACCTTGGTCGCAAGAGCGGTCACCGCAAGGCTCTCCTCGCGAATATGGCCACCTCTCTCATTCTCCACAAGAGAATCCAGACCACTGTAGCCAAGGCAAAGGCTTTGCAGATGTACGTTGAACCGCTCATCACAAAGTCAAAGGACGATACTACCGCATCACGCCGTACCGTTTTCAGCTATCTCAAGAACAAGGAGGCCGTAACGGAGCTTTTCCGCACCGTTGCCCCTAAGATTGCTGAGCGTCCGGGCGGATACACAAGGGTTCTCAAGACAGGGTTCCGTCAGGGTGACGGTGCCGACCTTGCAATCATCGAGCTTGTTGACTTCAACGAGGCGGCTCTCGCTTCCGCTCCTAAGAAGGAGGCCAAGAAGACCACCCGCCGCAGCCGCGCCAAGAAGGCAGAGGCAACCGAGGCAGCTCCGGCAACCGAGGCTCCTGCAACTGAAGCTCCTGCAGCCGAGGCATAGTCTGAAAATCTTCAACACAGAAAATCCTCCGAAGTCCCAAACGGATTTCGGAGGATTTTTTTTGCCTTCGGGGGGGGGTATTAAAAACTTTTCTATCTTTGCAGTCCTTAAAAATGAGTTGATGACGGATGAAGACTGCGGATGACAAGGAATTTGTTGACGGGCTCAAGAGGGGTGATGCCGAGGCGTGGCGTTGCCTCTTTGTTCGCTACTATGCTGTCTATGTGCGTTTTGTGGGCAAGATTGTCGGCGACATGACTGCGTCAAAGGACATTGTTCAGAATGTCTTCATGAAGCTTTGGAAGAACCGCGACAGGCTTGATCCGGAGACATCGGTAGAGAGTCTGCTGTATGTGATTGCAAGAAACTCGGCCTTCACATTCTTGCGTGACCGCAAATCTTTCGTTTCTGTGGAAGATTCTCCTGCGTCATACAGAGCCGGTCTTTCCGTGGAAGAGGAACTGCTTCTGGACGAACGTCGGAAATTGCTTGACGAGGCCGTGAAGTCACTTCCGGAACAGCGCAGGAAGGTGATTGACCTTAAACTGGGGGGGGGTACCAACCGTTCAATCTCGGAAGAACTCAAGCTGTCTGAGAAGACGGTTGAGCGGCATGTCACGCTGGCGCTCGGCGAGTTGAAGAACAAGGTTCGTTCATAAGCGTGCCTTAAGATTCCGGAGCGACCTGAAAAATCTCTGAAAATTTCAGATCCCGATTGGGGGATTCTCTCCCTTTGCGAGTTCATTATGTGTTATGAACTCGAATTTCGATAAAAATATCAATGAATTCCAGGACTGGCTTCTGGAGAATGAGGACACCCGGCAGGGCGATGTTGTTCTTAAGGAACTGCTCAGGCAGGCGGAGAGCGAGGCTTCCGGAAAGGACGCTTCAGAGGGCGCAGCAGCATTCTCGGAATTTGCGGAGCGGACGGACATAAGGGGCGGGAAACGGAAACCGCGCCGCGTGTTGCACATTGCCGCGAACATTGCCGCTGCCTTGTTTATTCCGGTGATGGCCGCGTGCCTGTGGCTGGCTTTCGGAACCGACGGCGAGCCGGAGGCGGTCTGGAGCGAACTCTCGACGGCATACGCCGAGAACGCTTCCGTGGAACTCCCTGACGGCACTTCCGTTAAGCTCGGTCCGTGCAGCCGTCTCATATATCCGGACCGGTTCACCTCTTCCGAAAGGAAAGTCTTCATCAGTGGCGACGTCTTGTTTGACGTCACGAAAGACCAGGGAAAGAAGTTTATAGCGGTTTCGGACAACATGGACGTGATTGTCCATGGAACACGCTTCCATGTGTCTTCTTTCATGGATGCCGGCAACGACGAGGTGGCTCTTCTCAGCGGCTCGGTCGAACTCAGCATGCACTCCGACGGGACATCTGTGAGGGTGGTTCCGGGCGACATCATACGCTATGATAAGGAAAATGGAAGCGTGCGGCGTCTGCGCTTCGATGTCAATAGCTATGAGCGCGTCCTGGACGTTGACGGTCTGCAGTTCGTTGATGCCACGCTCTCTGAGATTGCCGAGACTCTCTCTCGCCGCTTCAAGGCTGAGATTTCGGTGGAGGACAGCATCGCCGGGGAGAAATACTACGCGTCATTCATAAACGGGGAGAATCTCGATGAGATACTGAATGCCCTCAATGTCGAGAGGCATTTCAGGATTAATCACAATAACAACAAAATAAAACTAACTGCAAGATGAACCTGAAATTCTTTGTCAGGACCCTCATCACATTATTGGCTGCTGTTGTTTTGTCGTGTGCGCTGGCTTCTGCCCAGGGCATATCGCTGAACATGCGCAATGCCACCGTGTCGAGGGTGATCGCTGAAATCCAGTCCCATTATGGATATTCAGTAGTCGTCAAGTCGTCAGGGATAGACATGGAGAGAAGGATTTCCGTGTCGGTGACGGATGTTGACGTGGAAACAGCCGTGAGAAAGGTTTTCGAGGGACAGCCGGTGTCGGTCAGCGTCAATGGCCGCACTGTCGTCGTCTCCGAGAGCCGTGTGGCGGACAATAAGGCTGAACGGCCGGACGGGCGCTTCACGCTGAACGGAACCGTTAAATCAGCCGACGGCGAGCCTCTGATTGGTGCCGGGATTATGGTCAAGGGACGCCCCGGGGCAGGAGCCGTTGCGGACATTGACGGAAACTTCAGCGTTGATGTTGCCATGAATGAAAGACTTGTGGTCTCGTTCATGGGCTTTACTGATGCAGAGGTGCCAGTCATCGGGAGAACCCCGATTGACATAGTGCTCTCCCCAGACAATCAGTTCCTTACGGAGACTGTGGTCGTCGGCTACGGTACACAGAAAAAGGTGAACCTCACCGGAGCCGTGGCTGTGGTGGACGGTGACAACCTGCGCAACCGCAACGCCGCCTCCGTGGGCGAGATGCTTCAGGGCGCGATGCCTAACGTCACGGTCAAGACCTCTGGACGCGCAGGTGACGAAACGTCGGTGAACATCCGTGGAGTGACATCAATCGCGTCGTCGACCGGTCCGCTCATCCTCGTTGACGGAGTGGAGGGAGACCTTCGTGACGTGAATCCGAACGACATCGAGTCCATCAGCGTGCTCAAGGACGCTTCTGCGTCGGCTGTCTATGGAGCCCGTGCCGGCTTCGGAGTCGTGCTCGTGACGACAAAGAACCCTTCCGAGGAGAAGATAAACGTCTCCTATAACGGCAAGTTCACTTTCGGCACAGCCACGGTATCAACGGATTTCGAGACAAGGGGCTACTACAGCGCCTACATCAACGACATGTTCTTCAGAACCTATCAGGGCACGCCATATACAACCTACACCGCGGAGGACTACCACGAGCTGTGGATACGCCGAAATGACAAGGTGGAGGATCCGTCAAGGCCGTGGGTGGTCGAGAAGGGCGGTGTCTACAAGTACTACGGCAACTTTGACTGGTACAACTACATGTTCGACAACACCCGTCCGACGCACGATCATAACCTGAGCGTGTCGGGTCGTGCGGGAAGGGTGAGCTTCCTCGTGTCAGGCAACTTCTACGACCAGACTGGAGCCAAGGCCATAAAGCCGGACCGCTACACGCACTATACATTCCGCACAAAACTCGGGGTGAAGGTCACAGACTGGCTCGAAATCACCAACAATACCAACTGGTCGAGCCGAAAGCAGTCGTTCCCTGGAAGCTCCAGCTCGTTCGGCAGCTACTTCTCGAACGCCTGGAAGCACGCGCTCGCGAGCATAGTCCCGATAAATCCTGACGGCACATACGTCTATTATTCATCGACGAGTCCGACCTACACGGTGACGGACGGAGCCCATGCCATCGCCGAGTACGGCAAGCATGACATGGCGGACAAGAACACCGAGCTGCGGACCACCTTCGAGGCCGTGATAAGGCCTGTAAGGCAGTTTGAAATAAGGGCCAACTACTCCTACACGGATCTGCTTTACTATGCGTTCAACCGTTTCGTCGATGTTCCGTATTCCCGTATCCCCGGCAAGATTCTCTATATGTCCGCATCCTCGGACGTTGCGAAGGACAGGATTCAGGAGAGCTACAACACCACCCGCAGGAACGTGTTCAATGCCTATGCGACCTACGGAGACGTCTTTGCCGGCAAGCATGACTTCAAGGCCATGGCCGGGGTGAACTACGAGTATAAGTACTACAAGAACAACTACATGCGCCGCTACGACCTGCTGAGCGAGGAGATTTCCGACTTCAATATCGCGGTCGGCGACAACATCTACACTCGGGGCGGTCAGAACGACTATGCGGTGCTCGGATTCTTCTACCGTCTCAACTATGCCTACGCCGACCGCTACCTCGTCGAGACCAGCGGCCGCTATGACGGCAGCTCGCGCTTTGCCAAGGGACGCCGCTTCGGATTCTTCCCTTCATTCTCGCTCGGATGGCGAATCAGCGAGGAACCGTTCTTCAAGAACGCGAAGAGCGTGGTCAATAACCTGAAACTCAGGTACTCCTACGGCTCGCTCGGAAACCAGAGCGCTGTGGGATATTACGACTACATCCAGACAATCACCACCTCAAGCCAGCTCAACTACCGTTTCGGCGAGGGACAGAAGGTCTATTACGCGAACGAGTCGGATCCTAACGCATCGGACATATCATGGGAGAAGATATATACAAACAACCTCGGACTCGACCTCTCGATGTTCAGGGGAAGGCTCAATTTCAGCGGAGACGCATATATCCGCGACACGAAGGATATGATTATGCAGAGCCAGGCACTTCCGTCGACCTACGGTGCGGCCGCCCCGAAGAACAACTCGGCGGATCTGCGCACCTACGGATATGAATTCACAGTTTCGTGGAACGACAGTTTCGCGCTTGCCGGCGACGACTTCAGCTATGGAGTAAGCTTCGGTCTGGGCGACAATGTCTCTTACGTCACGAAATATGACAACCCTAACAGGACGCTCGCGAGCCCGTATGTGGGACAGAAACTCGGCGACATCTGGGGCTACCGCATAGGCGGACTTTTCGCGACGAACGCTGACGCGATGGCATATCAGGTGGATCAGAGCGCCGTCAATGATATGATTAACACTGAGATAGTGGATAACGGACTCCATGCCGGCGACCTCAAGTTTCTCGACCTCGACGGGAACGGGAAGATTGAACCGACGACGTCCGCGGACGACATAAAGGACATGGTCATAATCGGAAACTCCCTTCCTCGCTACAACTTCAGCGGAACGGTGAATCTCGGTTGGAAGGGCATCGACTTCTCGATTATGCTTCAGGGCATAGGACGCCAGAACATGTATCCGAGCACCGAAGACCTCGCGTTCTGGGGCCCGTATTCCCGTCCGTACACCTCGTTCATACCGAAGGACTTCATGAGCAAGGTCTGGTCGGAGAGCAATCCTGACGCATATTTCCCGAGACCGAGGGGATATGTCGCGCTCAAGAGCAACCGCGAGCTCGGGGCGGTCAACGACCGCTACCTCCAGAACGTTGGCTACTGCCGTCTGAAGAATCTCACCATAGGCTATACACTTCCGAAGAAGTGGCTTGAAAGGATGCGCATGACCAAGTTCCGCATTTACTTCTCGGGCGAGAACCTTGCCACGGTGACTGCGCTGAAGAGCCGCTACATTGACCCGGAGCAGGCCTCGTCATCCCTTTCCTGGAAGAACGGGAGAGGCGCCGGGATGGTATACCCGTATGCACGGACATTCACTTTCGGACTTGACATAACATTTTAATTCGGGAGGGCAATGTATATGAAAAAATCAATGATAAAAGGATTTGTATCCGTCATTTTCGCGTCGGCATTGCTGAGCTCCTGCAATCTTCTGGATCTCACTCCGAAGGCCGCTGTGACGGCGAAGACATATTTCAAGAACGAGTCGGAGCTGGAGCTCTATGCCAACCGTTTCTACAGCGACATCCTCCCGGGAGGAAGCAACATCTACAAGGAAATCGGCGACAACATGATCTGGATTCCGCTCGCGAGCGAGGTCAGTCTCACCCGTACCGTTCCGGAGACCGGTGGGGGCTGGTCGTTCGAGGCACTGCGGCATATCAACTTCCTGCTTGAGAACATAGGCAATTGCGACGATCAGGCGGCCGTGAGAAAATACACGGGTGTTGCGAAGTTCTTCCGAGCGCATTACTACTTTAATATGGTGAAGCGCTTCGGTGATGTTCCTTGGCTTGACCATGTCCCCGGAACCGATGATCCGGATCTCTACAAGCCGAGGGATTCGCGCGATGTGGTGATGGAACACATCATCGAGGATCTTGACGAGGCGATAGAGCTTTTCAAGAAGGAAAACAGCACGAAGGATCTATATCATGTGACCTGGTGGACCGCGCTTGCGCTCAAAAGCCGTATCTGCTTGTTCGAGGGTACATTCCGCAAGTACCATGGCCTGGCAGATTCCGAGAAATGGCTTCGTCTCTGCGTTGAGGCATCGAACACCCTCATGACGGCATCTCGCGGCTACTCGCTCTACACCTCCGGCTCGCAGCCTTATCGTGACCTCTTCACCTCCGACAACGCAAAATCCGTAGAAATTATTCTCGCAAGGGACTATGATCAGGCGTCTTCGCTTGCCAATTCGGTTCTGAACACCTTCAACACTCCTGGTGAAGGACGCTGCGGTTTCACCAAGAAATTCGTCAACAGCTACCTTATGGCCGACGGGACGAGATTTACGGACAGGCCGGACTATGACAAGCTTGAGTTTGTCTCCGAAGTGTCGGGACGTGACCCTCGTCTCGCCCAGACCATCAGAACCGCCACGGGACTGAATTTCGCGAACTGCATAACAGGCTATCAGCCGCACAAGTACATCCCCACAGCGAGCCTCAACTCCAACGCGGCTTCCTACAACGACCTGCCGCTCTTCCGCATGGCCGAGGTCTATCTCAACTACGCGGAGGCAAAGGCCGAGCTCGGAGAAATCACCCAGAACGACCTCGATATTTCCGTGAACAAGATTCGCGGGAGGGCGAAGATGCCGGTGATGAGCCTCAGCGACGCGAACGGTGCTCCTGACCCCTACCTCAGCTCTCCTGAGACCGGCTACACCAACGTCACCGGCGCGAACAAGGGCGTGATTCTCGAAATCCGTAGGGAGAGGACGATTGAGCTCGTGCTTGAGAGCCAGAACCGCTGGTGGGACCTCATCCGCTGGAAGGCAGGCGCCAGCATAGGGCAGAAGATAGAGGGAATATATATTCCGGCCGACAAGATGGGCAAGGCCTATGACGTGAACGGCGACGGCACGGCTGACATCTGCGTCTACAGCGGCACACAGCCGTCAGTGAAGGAAAATGTCACTTGGTTCAACATCGACAAGGACTACAGGCTCTCCGACGGCGCTTCCGGAAAGATAATGTTCTTCTCCGACGTCGTGAGGACATGGGACGAGGAGCGTGACTATTTCTATCCTATACCGAAGGAGGACATAATCCTGACGGGCGGGAAAATCGAACAGAACAAAGGATGGTAGTAAAACAAATGTGTATATATGAAAAGGATATATGATATATCGGGATATGTCGTCGCGGCGTTGCTGACGCTCATGCTGGCACTGTCGTGCCACTATAATCCGCTGGATTCATATTCGCGGATACCGCCGGACAGATCGGAGGAATCGGATGACGACAACGGCGGGCTCGGAGGAGCGTTCGCGTCCGGCTTCGGAACTCCGGAATCGCCCTACATCCTCGCTACGGCGAAGCACGTGGCGAATATGCCTAAGGCTCTCTCTCCTGAGGAGATGGTCTACTTCAAGTTGTCTGCGGACATTGACATGAAGGATGTCGCATGGGTCCCGTTGAACAATGCGGAGCCATATAGTCTCTTCGTCGACTTTGACGGCGACGGTCATGTCATCAAAAACCTCAGCTGCAAGGGGCAGAGCTACTCCAGCTTTTTCGGAATCCTCTGCGGAGAGTGCCGTAATGTGGGATTCATTGATGCGACAATTTCCGGTTCCAACGCCTCCGGAGTCATTGCCGGCTACCTTGGAATCCGTTCGCCGAAGAGCAGCAACTTTGTCGGAAGCGTGACCGGCTGCTATGTCAGCGGTTCCGTCAGCGGCGCTCCTGCGGGAGGCATTGCCGGAATGACGGGTACTGCATATTCTCCCCGCTTCTGTGAAATCAGCAATTGCTACTCTGCTGCGAGAGTAAGCTCATCCGGAGAGGGCGGCGGAATTGTCGGAAAGATGCTCGACGGCGGCGCGGTGACGAATGTGTATGCCACAGGAAGAATCACTGCAGACAAAAACTGCGGAGGGATTGCCGGATATGTTTCCGGCAGCTCGTATCTTCAGAACGTGGTTGCATGGAACAGCGCCGTTTCAGGTTCCGGGAGCGTCGGGCTTGTGAGCAGCAACGGACAAGGGTACTCGGATGCCTGCACCTATGCCAAGACTCTCACTGATCTTCAGAACCCCGACGGCAAGACGGACGAGGAACTTCGCGGTGTCGTGGCCGGCTGGGGCGATCCGTGGGCAACGGACGGCGCCGCTGCCAACGGCTATCCGGCATTAGGGTGGCTTGCTGCCCGTAAGGACATTGCGGACGTCTGCGGTCATGTCAAGGGCGAGAACCCGGACGCGCCGATAACACCGGAGGAAATCAAGGAAGGCTCCGGAACCGAGGCTGACCCATATCTGCTCAGGACGGCAGGTCAGGTGTTCAATATCAAGTCTGTCCTCAAGAAGGGGGAGACTGTCCACGTGCGGCTTGATGCGGACGTCGATCTGAAGAAACAGAAATGGACCCCGCTCAATTTTGAAGATCCTTATGACCTCGGAATCCACTTCGATGGCGGAGGACACAAGATCGCGAATTTCTCTTGCTACGATGCCACGAATTATGCAAGTTTCTTCGGCGTGCTCAACGGAGTCTGCGAGAATGTGGAGTTTGTTGACGCCACGGTGCTCGGGGTGTCGGGCAATTGCGGGCTTCTCGGAGGGTGGCTCGGAACAAATGGCGGCATCAAGGCAGAAGTTTCCAATGTGAAGGCAAACGTGACTGTCACCAATGAGGCTGCCGGAGAGGTTCACACCGGAGGCCTTGCCGGAGTGGCGGCAAACGCGACGCTAAGGGACTGCAGCGTTTCGGTGAATGTGATTTCTGATGTCATTCATGACAAACAGAAGGCTGCCTGCGGCGGAATACTTGGAAAGACGAACGCCGGGGTCACGATTTCCGGGTGCAGCGTCAGCGGAAAGGTTACAAACAACAAGGGCAAATATACCGGCGGCATCATAGGCTGGGAGTCTGTCGGCGATGCCAATGTGACGGGCTGCGAGGTGAAGGCAACTGTGAGCGGAGATCGTGAGCGTGTCGGCGGAATCATAGGACATTTCCAGGGCGGAGTCATCAGCCGCTGCCTTTTCAGCGGTGACGTGAGCACGGGAGACCGCATAGCAGGCGGTATCGTCGGCCTGTCGGAAGGCGTCCGGAAAGACGGCTCGGATTCGGAGATTTCAGACTGCATCAGTACCGGCTCGGTGATTGGCAAGTATGTTCTTGTCGGCGGCATCGCGGGCGATGTCTTGAAGAAAACGGTTGTCACGAGATGCTTGTCCGATGCTCGGGTTGAGGGACAGGCTGCTGTCGGAGGACTTGTCGGAAGAGCCTGCGGCGGCGGATGGAAATATGGAGAAACCTTCGGAGTGAAGGTTACCAAATGCCTCGCATGGAACGGCAGTGTCACCGGGACACGTAACGACAATGACTATGCTGGTGCCAGCGGGAACGGTGCTGTTATAGGCTTCACCGCACTGAACAACACGCTGGAGGACTGCCTGCGTAAGCCTGGTTTTGTTCTCAAGGCTAACTATTGCAGCGACCTCTACGATCAGGAAAACGCTGGCCCGTCTTCACCGCTCGTGATAACCGGCACTCCTGCGGGATACAACTACATCTATCCATACCATGGGAAGGCGGCCCCAGCAGGCTCGACGGCCTCAAGCGCGGCTCAGTCCCTCGGCTGGGACACGTCAGTGTGGGATTTCTCGAAGGCGGTTCCTTCTCTGAAAAAATGACTCTTTACGATAAGCGCGAGCGGTCCACGTCTGCGTGAGACCGGCAAACGCATGTTTGCAATATGAAGATTTTCAAATAATTAATATGAACATGAAAACACTCAGAACAAGGTATATTCTTTTCTCCCTCATCATATTTATTGCCGGTTGCGGGAGCTGCGCAAAGCCGCAGGACAATTCGGCGTTCGTGCCCGAGGACAGCGCACCTTCTGTCGCCCAGACGGAGGAACAGGGGAAATGGTCCGAAGTCAAGGTTAGTGACGGGCTGGTCTATAAGTCCTTCAGAGGGCATGACGACATTTCGGGGGCGGAGCAGATTGTCTCAGTGCTTGACGTGGATCTCAACTCTGACAGGTATGAGGTGAAATTCGACTATCATGAGCCGAGCTGCGCCACTTCCGCGACAATGAAGAGACTTGGCGCTGTCGCGGCAGTGAACGCGGCCTACGAGAACGGTTCGTGCTACATCAAGGTCGACGGCGTGGTCAAGTTCGATATCCCGAACGAGACGGTGATGAGCACTGGCGTACCGCAGTGGAAAGCTGAGGCCGCCGTCTATTCCGACGGGAAGCAGGGCGTGAAGATAGAGTTCTCCGCGAAGGACTGCAACCGCAATGTAGATAAGACCCGTGCCGTCTATAACAAGCGCACGGAGGCGAACATCTTTTCCTCTGCCCCGATGCTCATAGACAATTACGAGACTGTCGGTGCCAACTTCGTCCCGGACGGCTACACACAGGAACAGCTTGAGACTCTCAATTACGAGAATCCCATCCGCCATCAGGGCGTGCGGCATCCGAGAACTGCCGTTGCGCTCACTGCGGACAATCATTTCCTGATGGTGGTCGTTGACGGACGCCGTCCTGATATCGCCGAAGGAATGAACGCTCGCGAGCTGACATTCTTCCTGAAGGAGAATTTCAATCCTCAATATGCCCTGAATATGGACGGCGGCGGCTCCTCGACCCTCTGCATCGCGGGTCAGGGCGACTCGGACACGCATGTGGTGAACTATCCTACCGACCGCGGCGGCTTTGACCACTCCGGCGAGAGGAATCTTTCCACCACGATTCTGATAATGGACACTAAGAAGTAATATTTACCGGCCGTCCGATGCGAGGCTTTGGTTTTCGGGCGGCCATAAAATAGTAGGTTTATGAATATCAAGGTTTTAGAAACTGCCGAGAGGGGATATTCCCGTCCGGAAATCAATGAAGTGAATCTTTCCGTCGAGGGCGGGTTTTGCCTGTCGTCGCAGTTGAAGGATTTTGAGGAAAACAGAATTTACACTGAAGAATTTTAAGCAACATGGACATGAGAAGACATTTAATTGACATTTTTGCGGCCGCTTCCATGGCCGCGCTCTCTGCCGTTTCCTGTGCGAAAGAGACGGAGCCTTCCGGGAATGGAGAAGGCGATAAGACGAAGAACAAGATTACCATCACGGCATCGCTTCCGGAAGAACTCGACACTAAGGTGGCATTTGCGGAGGGCGAGTCCGCGCTCAAACTTTCGTGGGAGACGACGGACGTCATACGCGTCATTTCGGAAACCGGCAAGTCGGAGACATATTCCGTGAAGGAAATAAACGGCAAGACGGCGACTTTTGAGGGCAATGAACTCGAAGGCACGAAGTTTACGGCGGTATATCCCGGAAATTATGAGACGACCGATGCTCTCGGAGCGCGTTCATACACCGGGCAGGTTCAGGCGGGCAACGCATCCACGGCGCATCTTCAGCTCAACGCCATGGCTACGGAACTTGCGGATATTCAGAATATTTCATTTACCGGAGAAAATGTGAAACTCAATGGTGCGGTGAAACTTTACATGAAATTGCCGGAATATGTCACCAAGGTGAACGGCGTTACGCTTTCCGCAGCATCGGAGATTTTCTTCACAGACAATGCCGGCTCTGCGAAGACGAACTCGCTCGGAGTGTCTTTCGAGAATGCTGATGTTCCGGCCGACCATGTGTTTACAGCATATATGATGTCATCGTGGACGGAAACGGTCATCGCGAAGGGCACGGAACTGACCGTTACTGTCGTGGCGGACGGCGTCTCTTTCAGGAAAGTTTTTTCTGTCACCGATGACATCAGTCTGGCTGGCGGCCATGTGAATACAATCCAGCTCAATGACGGGAACTGGAATGCTGTCCTCGAAGGTTCCGGCACCGAGGCTGACCCTTATAAGCTCAGCACGACCTTCGACCTTTTGGCTATGAAATCCGTGCTCGTGAAGGGGCAGACGACGTATTTTAAGCTGATGAACGACATCGACATGGCTTCAATCGACAATTGGCAGCCGCTGAATCCGGGGTATAATGCCAGCGACGACCCAAGCAAACCTTCTTGGGCCTACAATCTTGGCATTGATTTTAACGGAGATGGGCATACGCTTAATGGACTCAAGTCGAAGAACACCTCATACGCAAGCTTTTTCGGGGTACTCTATGGTAATTGCTATAATGTGAAATTTGTCAATGCGACAGTTGAGGCAACCGGAAATACCGGCTCTGGCATTATTGGTGGTTATATCGGGACTGCTGGGCTGCCTGGTTATGTTCATGATGTCACGGCAAGCGGAACTGTCACGAACAATGCTGTCGGGCAGCCGGTAGGTGGTTTGTGCGGCACGGCGCGTGAGGCGACAATCGAGAACTGTCGGCTGGTTAATGTGACTGTGACGAACAATGTCAAGAGCGAGTCTGTAGGTGGTTTGTGTGGTATTATGCGTGGAGCAACCGTTAGGGGATGCGAAGCTGATGTAAAAGTTATAAATAACTTCGGTGATGGCACTACAGGAGGAAGAACCGCTGCTGGTGGCGTGGCTGGAAGAACAAATGATAATACAAACATAATCTCCGGTTGTGTCGTCAGAGGCTCTGTTGAGATCACTGAAGGCACCTCGAATACTTACACCGGTGGAATTGTCGGTTATGAAGTCAAGGCAGGGGCGCAGATTACGGACTGTGATGTCTATGCGACGGTCAAGAGTGCAGGAGAACGTGTTGGCGGAATCGTCGGGCATTATCAGGGAGGCACTTTGTCAGGCTGCAAGTTCTATGGAGAAGTGAATGCGGCGTCACAATATGCTGGCGGCATAGCCGGCATCGTGTCTGATGCAACCACAATTGAAAAATGTCTTTCAGCTGGTACGATTATCGGAAAGGACCGATGCGGCGGAATTGTCGGAATGAACGAGAATACCTTGACTGTACGCCGGTGTGAGTCTTCGTCCACGATAAAGTGCTCTAATGATGTCGGAGGTATCCTGGGCATTGCACCGAACAACAAGGTTGCGACCGTTGAGGACTGCGTCTTTTCCGGGAATATGACTGCCGGGCAGAGAGCCGGCGGTATAGTCGGCGACCTTGGCTCGGGCTCTTCTGTATCAACGTGCTATGCGTCAGCTTCTGCTTCGATAACCGGTTGGTGCGGAGTCGGCGGAATCGTCGGAAGAGCTGCCGGGATTAGCTGGTCAACAGACTCGGCGAACTATGATAACGTAATAGAACTCTGCATCGCATGGTTTGACAACATCACTGCAACGCGCGAGAATGAGGACGGTGCAAGTTCAGGTATAATTGTCGGTTTCACTGGAGTGAGAAATACTCTTAGAAACTGCTACAGAAATCCGACGACAACTCTGACTGCCAAATATTGCAGCGACGTGTATGACCAGCAAAATGTCGACGACACAATGCCGTTGCAGGTAACGGGTTCGGCGGATGGACACACCTTCATATACCCATACCATGGCATTTCCGCTCAGTCCTCATCGGCTTTGGACTATCCTTCTGCCTCGGAAGTGGCACGATCCCTCGGCTGGAGCACCGATGTATGGGTTCTCTCCGGCTCCGAGCCGTACTTGAAGTAAACAGACCATTCTTGTGAATGATTTCAGCCGCCACGGGTCGCAAGTCCCGTGGCGGCATTATTGTGGCAGGTACGTGCTTTACCGATAAATTGCTATCTTTGTCGTCGGACTAAAAAATGACGGTTATGGGTATGAAAGAACTTCCTATCGGAGTGCAGACTTTTGAGGACATCGTGTCCGGAAATTATATTTATGTGGACAAGACCGGTCTTGTCTATCAGATAGCCAATAAATTCAAATATGTATTCCTCAGCCGTCCGCGCCGTTTCGGAAAGTCGCTGCTGTCATCGACTTTTCATTCTTATTTTGCCGGGGAAAAGGAACTTTTTGACGGTTTGGAGGCCGGCAGGCTTGAGACTGAATGGGTGAAGCATCCTGTGTTTCATTTCGATATGTCAACAGCAAAGCACATGAATGAGGAGCAGCTGCTTGAGGAGCTGGACAAGAAGCTGGATGCCTATGAGCGGATTTATGGACGGGGAGAGAAAGATGTCCGCGTGAACCAGCGTCTGGAAGGACTTGTACACCGTTCCGTCGAACAGACTGGAGAGAAAGCCGTCATTATCATAGACGAGTATGACGCTCCGCTTCTTGATGTTATGAACGACAGGGAACGGTTAGTGCCCATGCGTCAGATAATGAGGAATTTCTACAGCCCGATAAAGAGTCTCGACCCCTATCTGCGCTTCGTTTTCATAACGGGAATAAATAAATTCGCGCAGCTCAGCATATTCAGCGAACTCAATAATCTCAAGAACATATCCATGCTCCCGGATTTTTCCGCGGTCTGCGGAATCTCCCAGTCGGAGCTTGAGCGTGATTTCACCGATCAGATAGAGGCTCTTGCCGCAGCGGAGGGCGTGAGCTATGAGAGGGCGCTGGAACTTCTGAAGGAAAACTACGACGGCTACCATTTCTGCGCCGGTTCTGAAGACATATACAATCCGTTCAGCCTGCTCAATGCCTTTTCTGACAGGCGTTTCGGAAGTTATTGGTTTGAAACGGCCACTCCGACTTATCTGATAGAGAGACTTGAGCGCAAGCCCCTTGACGAGCGTGAACTTGACAGGATGGAGTATGTCTCCGTCAATGAGTTCAATGTGTCTCCGGAACTCACGGACAACCCGATACCTCTTCTCTATCAGACCGGCTATCTGACCATCAAGGACTATGACCGCAGCCTCGACAGCTACACTCTCGGCTATCCGAACAAGGAAGTGCGCACGGGATTCCTGGACTCGCTGCTGGCCGGCTACAATGGCAACAACCCGTCCGGTTCCTCTTTTGTGCTCCGTTTCAATGCCGCCTTGAGAAAGGGAGATGTTGATGAGGCGTTGTCGCGGATGCAGTCGTTTCTCGCGGGGATGCCGAACGACCTCGAAAACAAGACGGAGAAGCACTACCAGACGATTATTTATCTGATTTTTTCCCTGCTGGGCTACCACATCCGCACTGAAGAAAAGTCGGCGGTTGGGCGTGCGGATGCCGTGTGCTGGACGGAGGATTCAATCTATGTCTTTGAATTCAAGGTTGACAGCACGGCGGAGACTGCCCTGAAGCAGATTGACGACAAGGGCTATATGATCCCGTATCGTTTCGAGGATGGCAAGCGTCTCGTTAAAGTCGGGGTGAACATATCCACCGCGACAAGAACCATCGACGGCTGGGCGGTTTCTCTCGTATAGTGACGTCTTACTTCCTTGGCCCGATGAATCTGTCTCCATTGAAATGAATCATGTGAGCCGGGGTGTCGGCAAGCCAGACTTCTGTTTCCCACGCAATCTCATCAATATATTTCTTGAACTCTTTGGCATTCGGGAATGCAGTGACATACACGATTCCATAGGGGCAGTCTTTTGTAAGCTCTTCCAGCTCAATGACGCGTTTGGCTGACATTGGGCCATGTGAAGTCACGACTTCAACCAGAAACAGCCATTCCCTCTTGTCATTGCTGATTATTATGTCAGGAAGTTTCGAGTGCTCAGTAACTGGAAGTCTTAGAGTCTCCAACCTGCAATTATCTATATAAAGGTTCTTATCCTCGGTGTCGCCGATGTAAAGCAGTCTCCCGCCGGGCGCAAAGACAGGTGCAAATTCTTCAACTACGGCTGCCTGCACTTCATTGTGCTCGCCGGGCGAGAGATAGTATTCGTTTCTTTCTATGACAAGAGGGATGCGATGCAAGTCCCTCTCTGCCGCATATTTATCGTGGGAAATTCTATACTCGGCGGCGAATTGCTGCGACTTGCTGCTCATTGCTTAATCTTAAAATAGCCCAGGACCAGGTCATTGATATAGTCCATGGAGTAATTGTTTCTCAATATAATCCGACGTCCGATTTCTTTGATGTCATCAAGCGGAGGAAGGGGCATCATTCGCATCTCCGTTGCACTCACGTTAATGTTCCCGTTGAAAGTCCGGAAATATGTGTCGAATATTTCACTATTCAGCAGGGCAGTGAGTCCCATAACTTCATCGCGACGGAGGCGACCTTTCGGTCTGTAAATATAATTCAATTTGTTTTCAATGCCAACGGACTCATGCTGTGTCATATTCCCAAAATATGGGGCTGCAACCAATCTGCTTCCGTCATCCTTTGAGCTGAACCGTCTGAGCAGCACATAGTTACTGTTTGGCAGGAGTGATGCTTTCGTGGCTTGCGACATTTTGATGTATTGTCCTTTCCCCTTTTTTCTGATAGGGTGGTCACACAGCATTTTCACTACATTATGGAGCCAGTAGAGCGGAACAGTGTCTTCTTCAGGTTCGTTGACGATGTATTCTGAAGCTCGGAATGCCACAACAGGACCTGTGGAAATCTGTATACCGTATTTCTCCATGTTGCCGTCCCAAGACCTGAACAGGTGAAGTGTCGCTTCATCATGTTCATTGACCGGGAGATAGACGACTTTCTCTTCGGATGACAGATTCACAATCTCCGTTGCGGGATATGTTTTCACGGAAGGGGAGGACAAATCTCTGATGCCTTGGCTGAATGAAACCGTAATGTCTGTTTCTCCACCTTTTGGATACATGCTCATGATTACAAGTTCCTGCAACACTTCATCTTTAGAGAATGTGTCTTTTCTTGTGTTGAACAGATGAATGAGGCTGATGTGCACGTGTTTGAAGAGAAAGTCCCGAAAAGACTTGAAATACCTTCCGGATGCGAAACTTCGCGGCGTGATGAATATCATTTGGCCGTTCTTTTTCATCAGCATTGCGCAGAGTGCCATAAACAAGGCGTAGATGTTTGTCTGCCCGTCCACTATGCCGGAACACACCCGAGTATGAATGTCGTCCTTGGCGAGTTTGAAATAAGGCGGATTGGATATGATTAAGTCAAATCTCTCGTATTTGGATGCATTTCCAAACAATGTGTCCGAATCATTCAGGCATCCGTATTGTTCCAGAATGAAGTCGCTCTCATTCAGTTGGTATTCTATATTGGCACCTCTGCTTTTACACCATTCCCGTAGATATGAAAGAACCTGCTTCGTCAGTGGAATGACATTCTTGTCTGTTTCATATAGTTGGAGACAGATGTGGCACGGTTTGGTATTCTCGATTATGTGCTCAATCAGCGCGCAGGACAGGATGGCCAATCCGCAACCGGGATCCAGAATGGATATGCCATCGCTATGTTTCGCGGTGTTTGCAAGCCCGGCCATAAATGCCGCTATTGGATACGGCGTGAAAAACTGTCCCTTATGCTTCTTTTTGTCCTGCTTGGAGACATCGGCATATTCCCGTCCCACTCTTTCCGCGAATTCTGAGGGACGTTCGCCGGCATTTGCCGAGATATGATTGAGTTCAGCGACCATTATGACTGCATACCTTGCAAATGTACGGATTTTTAGTCGTATTTATACTTCTGTTTGTTTGAATAGTGACAGTGAGGCTCAGGCGTGCGGGATGGCTACGGAGTCGCGGAGGATGGTCTCGGTGGAGAGTTCTATCTGGGAGCCTATCTTGCGCTGGCCGCGGATGCTTTCGAGGAGCAGCTTGACTGCCATCCGACCCATTTCCTCGACCCTCTGGCCTATGCGCGTGACGGCAGGGACTAGGTAGTCGAGGTAGATGTTGTTGTCGAAGGAGACTATGGAGATGTCCTCCGGGATGCGCAGGCCGGCCTCGCGGATGGCCCGGATGGCTCCGAGACCTATGGTGTTGCTCAGGGCGAAGATGGCCGTGGGTCTTTCCGGCGAGCCGAGAAGCAGCTTGGTCTCAATATATCCGTTCTGGACCGTGAAGTCGTTTCCGACAATCCGTTCCTCATCTTCCAGTCCGGCCTTCCGGAGAGCCGCCCTGTAGCCTTCTATGCGCCGGCGGTTCGGGGTGGAATCGAGATTCCCCTGGATGCAGGCAATCTTCCTGTGGGCGTTGCGCAGCAGGATGTTCGTGCCGTCGAAGCCTCCCTGCCAGTTGTTCGTCGCCACGTATGGCAGGCGCGAGTCCTCGAAATAGCGGTCCACAAGTATGACCGGCGCGGTCTGCGCGTTGATTTCCTCAAGAAACTTCGGGTCGGAGCCGCAGGGGACTATAATCATTCCATCGACCTTCCTCGACACGAGGGCGCAGACCGAGTCTTTCTGCGCCGCCTCGTTCTCCATGGTGTCGGTGACTATGGTGGTGTAGCCGCTTTTCTTCGCCTCGGCGACTATTACGCTCGTGATTTCCGCGAAATAGGGGTTGGAAATGTCCGGGACTACGAGCCCGATGGTGAACGTCCTTCCCTTGCGCAGGTTTTGCGCGAGAATGTTCGGAGTGTATCCTATATCATCTGCAGCCTTTCTGATTATTTCCGAAGTCTTTTCGGAGATTCTGCCGTCCTTCGCCTTTCCGCTCAATACCCTTGATACAGTGGATGTTGAGAAGCCGGTACGCTCGGCGATGGTTTCAAGTGTGGATTTCATTCCTTTGGTGTTATATGTGATTATTTCCAGCGAATCTACGACATTTGCGCAATAAAATCAAATTTCTTGTGCAGAAATTTTTCGCTGCCTAATGAAATTTATTGCCATGTATGCGATATTTTTCCTTGTTTTATGAATATTTTTGCGCAATCGTTTGTGCCAAGAGATAAGGGATGACCTAGCATACCGGCACAGGACGGGAATGAGACCGGATAATAATAACACGCGAAATAATGGGAAAAATCGTTGTAATAGGCAGTGCGAACACTGACCTGGTAATCAACACATCACGCATACCGGAACCCGGAGAGACCGTGCTCGGAGGCCATTTCATGATGGCTGCCGGTGGAAAGGGCGCCAATCAGGCGGTCGCCGCGCAGAGACTCGGCGCCGACGTCACTTTCGTGGCATGCGTTGGGGATGACCTTTTCGGAAAAGATTCTCTTGAGGGATACGACAAGGAGGGAATGAACACGTCGTTCGTTTCTGTGAAGGAAGGCGTGCCTTCAGGGGTGGCCTCCATCTTTGTGGACGCTGACGCGGAAAATGTGATAGTCGTCGCTCCGGGAGCGAATTCCGAACTGGGAAAGCCTGAGATAGATGCGGCGGAGAAAGAAATTGAAAGAGCCGACTTCGTCCTCATGCAGCTTGAGACCCCGATGGAGACCGTCGAATATGCGGCTGCACGGGCGTTCGAGGCGGGCACGAGGCTCGTTCTGAATCCGGCTCCCGCCGCTGAACTTTCAGACGCGCTCCTTTCGAGACTCTGGCTCCTGACCCCGAACCGCACGGAGGCCCAGCTCATCACGGGACTTCCTGTGACAGACGAGGCGGAAGCAGCGGCCGCTGCTGAGGCGCTTGTTGCGAAGGGGGTGAAGAATGTTGTGATAACCCTCGGCTCTAAGGGTGCGTATGTGCTCTCTGAGGATTTCAGGGGCGTCATTCCTGCAAACCCTGTCAAGGCTGTCGACACCACTGCGGCCGGAGACACCTTCAATGGTGCCCTCTGTGTGGCGCTTTCCGAAGGGCGCAGTCTTCAGGATGCATGCCGTTTCGCGGCGAAGGCCTCCGCAATCTCCGTGACCCGCGCCGGAGCCCAGCCGTCGATACCATATCGTCGGGAATTGGAGGAGTAGGACCGTGGAAAGTCAGAGACTATGAGAATGTCGAAATGAATAACCCGCAATAATGAAATATCAACAAAACTAAATTTGATACTATGTTCATCGCAAACAGTCAATTTCTGGCGGTCATCCTCTGTTTCATCACAATGCTCTGCTGGGGCTCGTGGGGAAACACGCAGAAAATGGCCGCGAAGAGCTGGAGATATGAGCTCTTCTATTGGGATTACGTGATAGGAATGTTCCTGTTCTCCCTGATTCTCGCCTTCACCCTCGGCTCATTCGGTTCGGAAGGACGGCATTTCATCAATGACCTTGCCCAGGCCGACATCAACAGCATCGCATGGATTCTTCTCGGAGCCGTCGTTTTCAATGTTTCCAACATTCTTCTTTCGGCTTCGACAGCCAAGGCGGGAATGTCGGTCGCTTTCCCTCTCGGCGTAGGGCTCGCTCTCGTCGTGGGCGTCGTCAACAATCTGATTTTCCATCCGAATCCGGCTACGAACGTGCCTCTCCTGCTTGTGGGCGTAGCTCTTGTCGTGGTCGCGATTGTCTGCAACGGCGTCGCTTCCGGCAAGGTCGACAAGTCTGAAAGGGACCCTAAGGAAAACCGCATGGGACTGATTTATGCCGTTCTTGCCGGAGTCATCATGTCCTTCTTCTCCGCTCTGGTCTATAACGGAATCGACATCGACAACATCCACAACCCTGCTCAGGGGATGCTTACCCCATATTCAGGGACAGTGATTTTTGCCCTCGGCGTCCTCGTCAGCAATTTCCTCATCAACTGCGTGTTCACGATCAACGACTCCTCCAAGCCGGGCGTCAGGTTCGCGGACTATTTCAAGGGTGATGCGAAGACCCATCTCGTCGGAATGCTCGGCGGTGCAATCTGGTGCCTCGGTACGGGACTCAACTACGTCTCAGCAGGCACGGCCGGAGCCGCAGTCAGCTATGCCCTCGGACAGGGCGCACCGCTCATCGCCGCCATCTGGGGCGTGTTCATCTGGAAGGAGTTCAAGGGCGCGAAAAAGAGCGTCAGCTGGCTCCTCGCCCTGATGTTCATCCTTTTCATCGCGGGACTGGGGCTTATCATTGCTTCGGGGAATTAGTAAGCTGTTTGAATTTTTGTTCAGTTATTCGTGTTAAATTGAAACTACTATGAAACGCATAATAACCGCCGTAATCCTTGCTGTACTTACATCCTCCGCGATGTCGGCGCAGAACCGGATTCGCGGCTGTGTCCGTGACGAGGCTGGGGAACCGCTTGCCGGAGTCTCTGTCGTCACGCAGGTTGACGGGAAGACAGTCGGTGCCATGACCGATGCTGACGGTAACTTCTTGATGGATGTCCGACCCGGGGGGGGGAGAATGTCCTAACCTTCAGTAGCTTAGGCTTCGCGACTATTGAACTCGCGGCAGCCGGGCAAATGGACGTCGTTCTCAAGGAAGACAGGAAAATTCTTGACGAATCGGTTGTCATCGGCTATGGAACGGTAAAGAAGAAAGATCTCCTCGGTTCCGTTTCCACGGTTCGTGAGCAGTCTCTCCAGGATCGTACTTCCGGAGGCGTGGTGCAGTCCATGCAGGGACTTGTCTCCGGCGTGAACATCACTTCAAGCGGCAAGCCAGGCTCCAATGCCTCCATTAAAATTCGAGGAATCGGCTCTTTCACCGGGAACTCTCCGCTGTTCATAGTCGACGGCTCGTACGGCGGAAGTGAACTCGGGCTCAACGTTGAGGATATCGAGTCAATTCAGGTTCTCAAGGACGCCTCTTCCGCTGCAATCTATGGTTCTCGTGCTGCCAGCGGAGTGGTTATCATCACGACAAAGAAAGGCAAGACCGGCGACCTCAAGGTCAAGTTCGATGGCGGAGTGCAGGTTTACTGGCTTCCTCGCTACGACCTGATGGATGCCGAAACTTATAAGAAATACGATGATATGGCGTATGAAAACGCCATTCTTTCGGGCGTCAGCGGCGTTAAGGGGCTTCAGAATCATTATGACGGCAACACTGACTGGCAGGACGAGATGCTGAGCACGGCTCTTATCCAAAACTACAATGTCTCGCTGTCCGGCGGAAGCAAGTCTGTAAATTACTACACTTCTATAAACTACAAGAACGACAACGGAGCCCTTAAATACTCTGGCTTCGAGCAGGTGGGATTCCGTGTCAACACTTCAGGACGGAAGGGACGCTTCGAGTATGGGGAGAATTTCTTCTTCACGAAGTCGTGGACTTCCAATCTCACCGGCAACCCGTGGGCAAACTTCATTGCAATGCCTCCGACAATTCCCGTCTATGATTCCGAACATAGCGGAGGATATGGCTACGGCGACCCTGACAGAGCCAATACATACGCGCTGAACCCAGTGGCACAGAACGAGATACTTCACAGCGACAATGCGCAGCAGTATCTCTATGGCGATGTCTTCGGAAAGTTCGACTTCATCCCGAACATTCTCAATGTAAAGGTGAACTTCTCCTACAAGAACTACCTCGGAGAGACGTCCACGCTTCGTAAGAAGGGCAACTGGACCATGGGGCAGGGGGATGACGCAGCATATATATCCTACGAGACAGCCAAGCATGACAGAATACTCGTAGAACCTACGCTCAATTATGCGCAGACTGTCGGACGTCATGACATAAGTGCCGTAGCCGGATGGTCATTCGACAAGTTCCATGAGGAATATCGCGGAGAGACGAAACTCGACCCGCTTGTTGTCGGTGACAAGTACATCACCTCATTCAACTCGGCCACAGGCACTCAGACCTGCACAGGAAGTTACATCGAGTATGCGCTTATGTCATATTTTGCAAGGGTCAACTACTCTTTCGATGACCGCTATCTCATCCAGCTCACAGGGCGTCGTGACGGTACGTCGAGGCTCCCGAAGAATACCCGCTGGTCAAACTTCGGCTCCGTGTCTCTCGGCTGGCGTATAAGCAAGGAAAAGTTCTTCAATGTTGACTGGATTGACGATCTGAAGCTCCGCGCGAATCTCGGAACTCTCGGAAACACGAACATAGGTGCGTGGGACTATCAGGCAATCATCAACACAGCTCCCCGCGCAGTCATGGACGGAGACGACATCGTGATCGGAAAGACACAGTCGAACCTTACTAACAACGAACTTGTCTGGGAGAGGAAGACCACGGCAAATGTCGGCGTGGACTTTACCGCTCTAAGGACACGGCTTACTGCGTCGGCAGAGTATTATTACTCAAAGAGTTCCGATTTGCTTCTTTCCCTTCCGGTTCTTATGACGACCGGCAACGAGGGCGGAGCTCCGACAGTGAATGCCGGTTCTCTTCAGAACACCGGAATTGAGTTCGAGCTTGGCTGGCACGACAATGTCGGAGATTTCTCATACGCGGTCAATGCTAACCTTTCAACTTGCTGGAACAAGGTTCTTAATTTGGGATATGGCAACACGGTCTATTACACGGCCTATTCCAAGTCGGAAATAGGGAAGCCTCTCGGCCAGTGGTATCTTTACAGGACTCTCGGTATCTTCCAGTCAATGGATGAGGTCAGAAATCACAAGAGTGCAGACGGTAAGATTATCCAGCCGGACGCGAAACCGGGAGACATCATCTACGACGACTACAACGGCGACGGAATCATAAGTTCTGAAGACAGGCAAATTGTCGGCAGTCCTTGGGCAAAGCTTTATGCCGGGCTGAACGTGTCCCTTGCCTGGAAAGGACTTGATTTGAACATTTCCGGATACGGACGTTTCGGGCAGAAGGTCTACAACGGTGCGCGGGCCACGGCTGCGGACTTTTCGACCAATCAGAACAATTTCAATGACTATCGACCATGGACAGTGAACGAGCCGTCAACCACGACTCCTCGGGCGCTTTATGGCGACACACGCAACTCAAGGGCAGATCAGGACCGATGGCTTGAGAATGGTTCATTCTTCAGAATTAGCGACATATCCCTTGGATACAGCCTCCCGGCGTCTGCCATATCAAAGGTGAAGCTTGAGGCCGTGCGATTCTCTGTGACGGCAAAGAATCTCATCACGTTCACAAAATATTCCGGACTTGATCCTGAGTTTGCCGACAGCGGGATCTACACTATTGGCTACGATGGCTGCTCGTTCCCTAATCCGAGGTCTGTGCAGTTTGCGGTTTCTTTCACATTTTAGAAAATTCTGAGTCATGAAACGTTTTGTTATATTCCTATTTGCCGTTGCGGCGGTTTGCGGCATAAACTCATGCGACGCCCTTGACATCCAGAACGAGAACGGGCTTTCAACGGGGATGTTCTGGAAGACTCAGGATGACATAAATTCCGGTCTAAACGCCGTGTACGGGATGTTCTATCGTCAGGGGACATGGACCCGCAACATCTACACACAGCTCAACGGCATGGCGGATGACGGCGTAAGTTACGCCGGATGGACTGAACTCAGCGAGTGGACGAAATTCAAGTTTACCGACTACAATTTCAATGAATGCAACGTAAAGATGTGGAAAGAACATTGGACGGCAATCAACAGGGCGAACCAGGTGCTTGACCATATTGATGACACTTCAATCGCGTTTGACAGTGAAGAGCATCGTCTGGACATGAAGGCACAGGCTCTGTGGCTGCGCTCGTTCTACTATTTCTATATGGTGGCGATGTGGGACAACGTGCCTCTGACCATGAAGACATCTTCTGCTTCGGATCAGCCGGCAAATACAAAGGATGACCCTACGGCGCAGGCGGACATTGTCTTTACGCAGATTGAGACAGACTTGAATTGGGCGATAGAGCATCTTCCGCTTGAGAGGACAAAAGAGGTCGCACGTCCGACCAAGGGCGCGGCGTATGGACTTCTTGCGAAAGTGTATATGCAGCACAAGAAATGGCAGGAAGCAGAGAAGTGTCTGAATTGGATTGTCGAGGGCGAAGGAAAGTCTGTCTATAGTCTTGAGCCGAAATGGGAGGACAACTTCAACTGCAAGACCGAGAACAACTGCGAGTCGCTTTATGAAATCCAGTTTTCTCTCACCAACTATGTCGGCTTTGACCAGACGGACAACTATCTTGATGCCAATGCCCAGGTGGGCACGCAGATAGAGGTGAACCAGTCTCCCAAAGGCACGGGATGGAACAACATCGAGTGCAACCGATGGGTTGTGGACTGGTTCAAGAGGGAAAAGACCATTGACGGCAAGAATGACCCACGACTATTCTATACCTGCTGGTATGCGCAGGCCGAGGCCGATTTCCCGGAGCATCCGAACCAGCTTATCTACGGCAAGGCATGGAACGAATACAGATATTCTGCGACGGACAATCAGCGGGTTTTCATCAAGAAATACTCCACAGGCGTCACTCCTCTCTATTATTGGAACGACAATAATTTTCGCTCAATCAGGCTTGCGGACATGCTCCTGCTCTATGCCGAGTGCCTAAATGAACTCAATGGCGGGCCTACGTCGGATGCCGTGAGGTATATGAACGAGGTCAGGACAAGGGTCGGGCTTCCTGAGATTGCGAAGAGCAGCTATTATGATGGTGCCGCCATTACTTCCGACTATGCGGCCTTTAAGGAACACATTAAGGTGGAGCGAGCCCTTGAACTCGCGTTCGAGTGCGTAAGGTGGATTGACCTCAAGCGCTGGGGCTTTGATGAGACCACGGTATCTGAACTCAAGACAAGGGATGCCGATTTCGACAATTTCGCCCTTGGGAAAAACGAGCGCATGCCTATACCCCAAAGTGATTGCGACAATAATCCAAATCTCTGGCAAAATCCTAATTATTAATTCGATAACACAAACTTTTTAACAAGACACATTATGAAGAAGATGTTTTTCTTTGCAAGTGCTGCCATAATGCTCCTTGCATCCTGCGCGAAGCAGGAGGAACCGCAGGAAGGTCCGGAATTCGGACTTTCCCCAGTAATCAATAACGTCGTTCCGGAGGGCGGAACCGTAGAACTTACAATTACCGGGAAGGATGCCTGGACCGTCGAGTTTACCGAATGGTCTACGAAAAATACCGACTGGTGTACAACAGAAGTTACTGAAGGCGAGGGCGAGTTCGTCCTTAAGCTTAACGTCGAGCAGGCAGTTTCAACAACAGACCAGCGTTCGGTGATTGTCGAGGTCTCCAACGGCACGAAGACTCTTCAGTCAAAGATAATCCAGGCTCCTCTTCAGCTCGGAGAAGGCGAAGTGCTTATCATCGGCCTTGACGGTAAGGGGCGCGTGTGGTCCGCATTCAACCTCGCCGACAAAGGCAAGTTCGAGACTGACATTGAGGCAGTCACGGCAGTTTTCCAGTTCAATCGCAGCAAGGCATGGCCTTTCGACCCGTCAAAGAACGGCGGCGCTTTCGGCGGCGGTGCTCCTTCGGCGGATGGAATGGTGCCGGTAGAGGGCTTCGTTGACGCTTGCAAGGCATATTCAGAACCTCATCGTCTGTTCGACGAGAACGATCCGGCCAAAGCTATTGATGACGAGGATGCATGGGATGACGAGAACGACCCGTGTCCTGAAGGCTGGAGAGTGCCGACGTCTTGGGAACTCATACAGACAATCGGCTTCTCCGAGGATGTGGCATGCACATCAAAGGAAAAATTCAACTGCATTCGTGTGGAGGCCGGTGAGCGCGGATTTACAAAGCCGGGTCTTCTCGTCGGCTGGGGACAGAACGTCCCTGACAGAATCAACAAGAACAACATCACCGAAGAGGGCGGTCTGTTCATTCCTCAATCCGGTTGGCTTTCTTCAGGCGGTTACACTGACAGAACGTGGATGTTCACTCTTTGGGGCGCCACTTCTCACAATGACAGTCTTGCAGGTCTTTATCTCACGACCTACAATGACTATTGCGACCATTGGGGCTGGGGCGACGGTCACAAGGAATATGCTACCGTAGTCCGTTGCATTAAGAAATAATTGCTATATTGTACTCCCGTTCCGGCCTCGTGTCCGGAGCGGGAGACTTTAAAATCATTTTTATGAAAAGAGTATTTACCGCAGTCGCCGTTGCCGCAGTTATGCTGGCAGCGTGTGACAGTCCGTCTGAGACATCTGCAGTCAATGTCATTATAGAAACGGATCTCGGGAACGACGTTGACGATGCCCTTGCTCTCGGATTGGCATATAATTATGGGCGGGTTGGACATTTCGGGTGATAAAATCCTTGTAATCCGTTGAAACTCTTATC
>ERZ808246.330-NODE-330-length-41444-cov-6.505762_pt1 | contig 41444 bp, 32 predicted proteins | sample MGYA00521083_ERZ808246 | MGnify/ENA primary metagenome ERZ808246 (study PRJEB31516, sample SAMN03275577) | gut metagenome | biome: mammalia-associated habitat; material: feces | host: Papio cynocephalus | place: Kenya | collected 2012-07-07 ...
ATGAGTGCTTTTACGAAAATATTACGTAAATTTGCACTTGCTTGTTGAATTCGCGAGGCGACGGGGAAGTGTAACTTCCATAAATAATGTTAATAGCAGAATTCTACTCCTTTTATAATGGGAAAAATCCAAATGAAAGTATTACTTTTGCAAGCATAATACGTATTAGAAAAAAATTATGAGTCTTGATGTTTTGACAGCCGTATCTCCAATCGACGGCCGCTACAGAAGTAAAACCGAGAAACTGGCACACTATTTCTCGGAGTATGCGCTTATCAAATACCGCATACGAGTTGAAATTGAGTATTTTATCACGTTGTGTGAACTGCCTTTGCCGCAGCTCGCCGATTTCGACCACAGCAAGTACGAACCTCTTCGCGATATATATCGCAACTTCACGGAAGAGGGAGCTGCAAGAGTGAAAGAAATCGAGAAGACGACAAACCATGATGTTAAGGCTGTGGAGTATTACATCAAAGAGCAGCTTGACAAAATCGGCGACTTCGAGAAGTATAAGGAATTTATCCACTTCGGACTTACATCACAGGATATCAATAACACCTCGGTGCCTCTCTCTATCAAAGACGCACTCAACGAGGTTTATATTCCTCAGATAGAGGAACTGATAGCACAGCTGCAGACTTATGCCGATGAATGGAAAGATGTCCCGATGCTCGCCAAGACACATGGTCAGCCGGCGTCGCCAACACGCTTGGGCAAAGAGATAATGGTATTCGTCTATCGCCTGACAAAACAGCTCGAAATGCTGAAAGCCTGTCCGATGACAGCAAAATTCGGTGGGGCGACAGGTAATTTCAACGCACACCACGTGGCTTATCCGGAATACGACTGGAGAGAGTTCGGAAACAAATTCGTTAGTGAGAAACTCGGACTTGAGCGCGAACAGTATACCACACAGATAAGCAACTACGATTGCCTCGGAGCCGTGTTCGATGCATTGCGCCGTATCAACACAATCGTAATCGATCTCGACCGCGATTTCTGGATGTATATCTCTATGGAATACTTCAAGCAGAAAATCAAGGCAGGCGAAGTAGGGTCAAGTGCCATGCCGCACAAGGTTAACCCTATAGACTTTGAAAACAGTGAGGGCAACATGGGAATGGCAAATGCCATACTGCAGTTCCTTGCACAGAAACTGCCGGTTAGCCGTTTGCAGCGCGACCTTACAGACTCAACGGTGTTGCGTAACGTAGGCGTTCCTATGGGACACGGCATGATAGCAATACAGAGCACACTGAAGGGACTGCGCAAGCTTATCCTCAACGAGGACAAGATAAATGCCGACCTTGACAATACATGGGCTGTCGTGGCAGAGGCTATTCAGACCATCTTGCGCCGCGAGGCTTATCCGCATCCTTACGAGGCACTGAAGGCTCTCACTCGTACAAACAAGAAAATGACGGAAGAAACAATTCATGAGTTCATAAAGGAACTCAACGTAAGCGATGCTGTCAAGGCTGAACTTATGGCAATTACCCCTCATTCTTATACTGGAATCTAAAAAGGAGCGTCCCGCAAAAAAAACATTTGGATGACTCCTGTCGAGAATAGAACTATACATTCATTACAGCCGTGAGGCTACTTTTAACAAACAACTATTTTTTTAATTATGGCAGAAGATTTTGAAAACAAGCCTGCGGAAAATACATCCGCACAGGGAAACGAGGGTGGCCGTGAGGGCTATCGCTCGAACGATTATCAGGGTGGTGGATGCCACAGTAACGGACGTCCTATGCGTCCACGTATAAATGCACAGCGAGCATACAGCACAAATCGCAGCAATAACTATGATAACGACGGCGGCGGTTTCCGTCCGGAGGGATTCGGAGCAGGACTGCAGTCGGACGGTGCACAACGCCGTCAGAGCAGTTATCGACCACGCTATAATCAGGGTGGCGACAATGGCGGCTATCAGCAGCGCTCAAGTCAGGGAGGCTACGGCAATAACCGCGGTGGCTACGGACAGCAGCGCCAAGGCGGCTATCGTCCTCGCTATAATCAGGATGGCGACAATGGCGGTTATCAGCAGCGCCCAAATCAGGGCGGCTATGGCAACAACCGTGGCGGCTACGGACAGCAGCGTCAGGGTGGCTACGGCAATAACCGCGGCGGCTACGGACAGCAGCGCTCAAATCAGGGTGGCTACGGCAACAACCGCGGTGGCTACGGACAGCAGCGTCAGGGCGGCTATGGTGGCGGCTACGGTAACAACCGCGGCGGCTATCGTCAGCATACTGCCGACTACGATCCAAATGCTAAGTATAGCTTGAAGAAGCGTATAGAATATAAAGAGGTGAACATCGATCCGGATGCACCGGTACGTCTTAACAAATTCCTCGCTAATGCTGGAGTTTGCAGCCGACGCGAAGCTGACCAGTATATACAGGCTGGAGTAGTAAGCGTAAACGGAGAAGTCGTTACAGAGCTCGGAACAAAGGTTAAGCGCACTGACGAAATCAAGTTCCACGATCAGCCGGTAAACCTCGAGAAGAAGGTATATGTATTGCTTAACAAGCCGAAAGACTATGTTACGACAAGCGACGACCCACAGCAGCGCAAGACTGTTATGGATCTTGTCAAGAACGTTTGTCCGGAGCGTATCTATCCGGTAGGACGCCTCGACCGCAACACTACTGGCGTACTGTTGCTTACCAACGACGGCGACCTTGCCAGCAAGCTGACTCATCCTAAGTTCCTCAAGAAGAAGGTTTACCACGTATATCTCGACAAGAACGTTACTGCACACGATATGCAGCAGATTGCCGAGGGCATAACTCTCGAGGATGGAGAGGTTCACGCTGATGCTATCGAGTATGCTCACCCTACAGACAAGAGTCAGGTGGGTATAGAGATTCATAGCGGACGTAACCGTATCGTGCGCCGTATCTTCGAGAGCCTCGGATACCGCGTGATAAAGCTCGACCGCGTACAGTTCGCCGGACTCACAAAGAAGAACCTGCGCCGCGGCGACTGGCGATTCCTTACAGAGAAGGAAGTCGACATGCTGCGAATGGGAGCTTTTGAATAAAAGTGATATAGAATATATGTTCTGGGAGGACCAAGAGTTCTAAGTTGTCTTAGTTCTCCCAGTTCTCCCAGAACTCTTTTAACAAGGAATAATTATTATAACAACACAATATGAAAAGAACAAAAGTTGTCGACGCGCTGAAAAGTACCGACTTCGGCGCAACGGTTAATGTGAAAGGATGGGTAAGAACTCATCGTAGCAGTAAGGCGGTAGACTTTATCGCCCTTAACGACGGTTCTACAATAAAGAATATTCAGATTGTCGTTGACCCGACAAAGTTTGACGCCGAGATGCTCAAGCAGATTACTACAGGAGCATGTATCAGTGCTACAGGTGAACTCGTAGAGAGTCAGGGCGCCGGACAGACTGTAGAGATTCAGTGTCAGAATATCGAAGTATACGGACTTTGCGGAAGCGATTATCCGATGCAGAAAAAGGGTCAGAGCTTTGAATATATGCGCCAGTATGCTCATCTGCGTCTGCGCACCAACACTTTCGGTGCCGTGATGCGCATCCGCCACAATATGGCAATGGCAATACACACATATTTCCATGAGCACGGCTTCTTCTATTTCAACACTCCACTGATTACGGCAAGCGACTGCGAGGGTGCCGGACAGATGTTCCAGGTAACGACAAAGAACCTCTATGACTTGAAGAAGGACGAGAACGGCAAGATTAAATACGACGATGATTTCTTCGGCAAGCAGACTTCACTTACTGTGAGCGGTCAGCTTGAGGGTGAGCTCGGAGCTACGGCGCTGGGAGCCATCTACACATTCGGTCCTACTTTCCGTGCCGAGAACTCAAACACTCCACGCCACCTTGCAGAATTCTGGATGGTTGAGCCAGAGGTCGCTTTCATCGATATGGCGGAGCTTATGGATCTTGAGGAAGACTTCATCAAGTATTGTATCCGCTGGGCTCTCGACAACTGTAAGGACGACCTGGAGTTCCTCAACAAGATGATCGACAAGGGTCTTATCCAGCGCCTTGAGAGTGTTCTTAACTCTGATTTCGTTCGTCTGCCTTACACCGAAGGTATCAAGATCCTTCAGGAGGCAATCGCCAAGGGCAAGAAGTTTGAGTTCCCGTGCGAGTGGGGCGACGACCTTGCTTCTGAGCATGAGCGCTTCCTCGTTGAGGAACACTTCAAGAAGCCTGTCATCATGACAAACTATCCGAAGGCTATCAAGGCTTTCTATATGAAGATAGACGAGGAGGAAAGCGGTTTCGGCGGCAAGAGCGGACAGACTGTTCAGGGCACTGATGTCCTCTTCCCGCAGATTGGCGAGATTATCGGCGGTAGCGTTCGTGAGGAGAGCTACGACAAGCTGATGGCAGAAATCGACGAGCGCCAGATTCCTATGAAGGATATGTGGTGGTATCTCGATACACGTAAGTACGGTTCTTGTCCTCATGCTGGTTTCGGACTCGGTTTCGAGCGCCTTATTCTCTTCGTAACAGGTATGCAGAATATCCGCGACGTCATTCCGTTCCCGAGAACTCCGAAGTCGGCTGAGTTCTAAATTGAATGTTGCTTATATTATAAGGTATAAGAGATAAAAATAATATATAATAAGAGAGGCAAAAAACAACAAAAGTTTTTTGCCTCTCTATTTTTTCATACTGAAGTTATTGTTTCTAAATATTGGAGAGAAGGTGTGTTGCTTTCTCGCAATACTCTTATATAGTACAGCTAAAGTTCAAGCAAGTCGAACAACGTCTTATTGCAGACTTTTCGCTTGCGTTTGTGGAAAGGCTTTTGACTTACCGAAAAATTCCCCCCCCCCGTTCATTTTGGGCTTGAGCTTTGAGCATGATAAGACCGGCATTAACAGTATTGGCAATTGCCGACCATGAGCCACGGGTCATGAACATAGAGACCGGCTTTTCAAGTCCGATAGCCTTGGATATAGTTTTCAGGCTCCTGTTCATCTTCAGCTGCATGTTGCGTAGCTGCTTGCGCTCCTCGTCCTCATTTCCTTCTTTCAGAATGATGGGGAGCATATATTTCTGTGCCGTCTTGCTGATGTATTTGTTTACAATCTCCTGCATACACGGTTCCCATTTCACCTCAGTCATCTGTCCAGTGTGGCGGCTGCGGTATCTCAGATTTCCGTCCCTAAGGTCAGTCTTCTTCAGATATCCCATATCGACAAACGACATGCCGCGAGTGTAGAAGCTGAACAAGAAAAGATCTTGGGCAAGTGCAGTAGACTTTCTTCGTGGTTTATACTGCAGAATCTTGTATATGGTCTCTTGCGTTACAGCAGGCTTCTTAACAGGTTCCTTGCCGGAGTAAACCTCACTGAATGGATGCAGGTCTACGGCAATGGCACCAGTCTTGATGCCACGGTTGTATACCGCCTTCAAGACGCGCATATAGAAGCCGATGCTGTTTCTCATCAGTCCCTTGTCGAGCAAGAACTTCTCATATCTTTTCATCAGCTGCGGAGTCATCTCACTTATGAGAATATCGTCTCTAAAACTTTTCAGACTCCTTGCTGCGGCGGAATAAGTTTCAAAGGTCCTGTTGCTACCCTCAGCCTTCTTGTCCTCAGCCTGTTTGGCAATCAAGTCAATAAACGACTTGTCCGTTGCATCATTGCGTGTAGTTTTAATTTCAATCTTCCCATTTTCTGTCGAAGGTATTCCATTTTCAGCCGAAGGTGTCTCATCCCCATTGGAAGGTATCTTGAGGATATACTCGCCCTCGTTCCCTACATCAATAAGAAACTCCTTTGCAGGCGTCGTCTGACCCTCTTTTTCAATTCTAATCTTAATCTTTGTCATGTTTATATTCCTTAGCTGTACTTAAACTTATATTCTAAAACCCAAATGTGCGGTAAAGACAATTTTGCTGTTGTCTTACCGTCTTATTGCCTTTTTTCAATCCTGAATATCCTTTTCCTTATCCACAACCACATACTATGTTTCCTGTGGATAGGCTAAACCCAAATTTTGCCTTTTCTCAAATGTTGTGTGCCGCTTATAAATGCGGTTCTTAGGCAAGTTTTATTCCTTTGCCGCCCTCTTCAAGAGTTATGAGATGGCGTTTGTATAGGTCGCCGATAGCTCTTTTAAAAGCCTTCTTGCTAACCTGGAATCGGTCGTATATTTCCTCAGCATCACTCTTGTCGCCAAGGTTGCAGTAGCCGTTGTTGTCTTTCAGATAGTTGAGCAGAATATCAGAAAACTCCTCAGTCATCTTTCGTCCTGTAGGCTGTAGTGTTACGTCGATTTTCCCGTCTTGGCGCACATTGTCTACATATCCCTTAATGCGGTCGCCGGTGTGGATATATCTGAATATCTGGTCTTGGTATACCAGACCGCCGAACTTATTGTCGATTATCACCTTAAAGCCGAGGTCTGTCTTCTGCCAAACCAGCAGGTCCACCTCGTCGCCATGTCTGTATGGCGGTTTCTCGTCGCTCAAATAGCGGTCAACCTTAGCTGAGGCAACAATTCGGTAACTCTCGTCGTCGAGATGCACATGAACGATATACGAGTTGCCTTTCAGCATGCGCATCTTCTGTTCGCGGAACGGGCAGAACAGGTCTTTCATCAATCCCCAGTCGAGGAATGCTCCAAACTGGTTCACCCATGCCACTTCGAGATATGCAAACTCGCCAACCATAGCCTTTGGCGTAAGTGTTGTAGCCACGGGGCGTTCGTCCTGGTCGAGATATATAAACACGTCGAGAGTGTCGCCGGGCTTGCAGCCATTAGGCACATATCTTGTAGGCAATAGAATTTCGCCCTCATCGCCGCCGTCGAGATACATACCGAAGTCTACTGACTTCACCACCTTCAAGGTGTTCATTTCGCCTAATTTTATTCCTTTCATATTGTTGTTGTTTGGGAGTTCTGGGAGTTCTGGGAGTTTGGGGAGTTCTGAGAGTTCTGGGAGAGCTTGGAGATCTGGGAGTTTTCAGAGAGCTCGGAGATCTCGGATTTTCCAGACTTCTCTGATAAGACAGCACCGTCTTCGATATGGATAGTTCTGTCAGTGATGCTTGCCAGTCCCTCGTCGTGGGTTACGATAACAAAAGTCTGTCCCATTTTGTCTCTCAGGTCAAAGAAAAGCTGATGTAGCTCAGCCTTGTTCTTGGAGTCAAGACTACCCGACGGCTCGTCGGCAAGTATTACCGACGGGTTGTTGATTAAAGCCCTTGCCACGGCAACGCGCTGCTTCTCTCCACCAGAAAGCTCGTTCGGCTTATGGCTGGCACGGTCGGCAAGTCCCATAAAATCGAGCAGTTCCATTGCCCGTTTCTTTGCCTCGCTCTTGGAAGTGCCGGCGATGAAAGCAGGAATCATGATATTCTCCAATGCCGTAAACTCCGGCAGAAGTTGGTGAAACTGGAATACGAAACCGATATGCTTGTTTCTGAAATCAGCAAGTTTCTTTTGGCTCAGTTTCCTTACATCAATGCCGTCGATATTAATCTCGCCAGTGTCGGGAGTGTCGAGGGTACCGATTATCTGTAGCAAGGTAGTCTTGCCGGCACCACTCGGTCCGACAATGCTCACCACTTCGCCCTTGTTGATGTGGAGGTCGATGCCTTTGAGCACTTGCAGCTTGCCAAAGCTTTTTGTTATGTTTTTAATGTCAATCATATTTCTTTTTTTAGGAGTTCTGGGAGTTCTGGGAGAACTGGGAGTTCTGGGAGAGCTCGGAGGACTGGGAGAACTGAACTATTTTCTCAACTTTTTGTTAAACCAGTTGATGATGCTTGAGTAAGCACTGTCAACGGCATGGTGCTGAGGCTCAGTGAAAGTCATGTCCTCAGGCGACTGTCCGTTCTGGTCGGGGAACACCACCATGAGATTCTTGTCATGGAAATGCTTGTCGAGTTCCAATGGCAGACGCTCAAAGATTGGCTTGTAAGACACCGTGCCCTGTCGTGCCGTAATGACAACGAGCATGTGGTCGTCGCTCAAGTCTTCGGCGAGTTGTGGAAATTCCTTCCAGTGTTCCATAAGCACATATTCCGCCCTTACGCCAGGATGCTGGTTGCGTATATATTCATTTATAAGAGCAGTAGACTCAATCCTTCCGTGGAACACGATGCGGCAGCCCAGGTTCTCGGCGAGCCTTGCGAGCCGTTCAATCCATCGGTAGAAACCCTGTTCAAACTCCACCCTCGACGGTATTGCCACAACGATGCGTCGCAGAGTATTCAGCGGCCGGTTGCACCGGCAGAGGATAATCTGCCTGTTTAGGGAGTTCACGAGATTAGGAGTGAACAATCCCCAGAACTTGTCCGTCTCGCTCCGCTTGTTGTGCAGTCCCATAATAATCTCCGAGGCGTCATATTCCTTAAAGGCATGAATAATACCGTTAGAGATGTTCGTGGCAAGGCGGCTTTGCGTAAGCATCCTCACGTCGGCAGCACTTGCAATCCTCGTTGCCTGTTCCAAAGTCCGCTTACCCACATTTTGGTTTTTATGACTGTTTGCATCATCATAAACCACGTTCAGTCCGATAAGCCCCCGACTCAGTTTGTCGTTGTGCATCATCAGCCCGAGACTCATCAGCGTGTCCAGTCCGCCGTCAGGCTTCAGGGCAATAAGAATCTTCTCGTCGTCGCCTCGTTTCTCCTCCGTGCCGTGCAGACTCTCGGTAAGAGTAATAGTCCGCGAGGCATTGTCGGTAACCACCGAACTGATGATACATGTAAAGAGAATCATTATCACCACACCGTTCAGCATATTCGAGTCAACGAGATATTCCCCCGGCGAAGTGGCAAGTTTCATTCCCACCATCACGATAGCGATGGAGCCTGCGGCATGCGCCGATGTAAGTCCGAACATCATATTGCCGTTAGACCACGGCAGGTTGAACGCCCATTTCGAGAGATAAGCCGCAATAGCCTTGCCGAGAGTGCCGAAGAAGATGATGCAGAAGATAACAAAAGCCGTGTGCCATCCGTAGAAGAGCACCCTCACGTTTATCAACATTCCAACTCCGATAAGGAAATACGGTATAAACAAGGCATTGCCGATAAATTCAATTCTGTTCATCAGTGGCGAAACATGCGGAATAAAGCGGTTGAGGATAAGTCCGGCAAAGAAAGCCCCGAACACCCCTTCCAGTCCGATAAGACTCGACACCGCCGCACTGAGGAACAGCAGTGCCATAACAAAAATATACTGTGCCACGGCATCCGAGAATCTCCTCAGAAACCATCGAGCCAATCTTGGCAAGAGATAAACGCCGCCCGCCACGAATACAGCAATCTTCACTATAAACAACGCCCAGAAAGCCACTCCCGCACCACTGCCGAACGAGCCTACGATAGCTGCCAATACCACAAGGGCAAGCGTCAGGGCAATCATCGACGAACCGACACACATCGTTACCGTTGGATGCTTCTGCAATCCGTATTTGCAAACGATAGGGTAGGCGATAAGCGTGTTCGACGCCATGATACTGCTGAGCAGCAGTGATGCCGTAGGACTGTATCCGATAATCTCCGTCCCCGTCCAGTAAGTCAGTCCGAAAGGAATAAGGAAAGTCAGCAGTCCGAAGAATACAATCTTAATCCCGTTACTCTTCAGTCCCTCTATGTCCATCTCCAGTCCGGCGAGGAACATGATATAATAGAGTCCCACCTTTCCGAAGAGCTCAAACGAGCTGTCGCGCTCCAGAATGTTCAGTCCATACTTGCCCACGAGCACCCCGGCGAGCACCATGCCCACGATATGCGGAATCCTCAGCTTGCCCATCACGATAGGTGCTGCAAGGATAATGACGAGCACGACGAAGAAAATCAACGTCGGGTCGGTAATTGGCAAATAATGGACTAAATTGGCTATCATTTTCTCTATAAGATGCTTAAATTAACTGCAAAGATGCAAAAAAAATGTCAGAAACGCCGAGATGTATCTTAAAAGTTGTACTTTTGCAATAATAATTAAGATTTTTATTACAAATATTCTAACAATATATAACAACTGAAATATGAAAGTAGCAATTGTAGGTGCAAGTGGTGCCGTAGGACAAGAGTTCCTTCGCATCCTGGCAGAGAGAAATTTCCCGATGGACGATCTCGTGCTGTTCGGTTCCCACCGTTCGGCAGGCAGTAAATATACATTCAAGGGCAAGGAGTATGAAGTGAAGCTCCTTCAGCACAACGATGACTTCAAGGACGTAGACATTGCCTTCACTTCAGCCGGCGGCGGCACATCCGAGGAGTTTGCCGAGACGATAACAAAATACGGAGCCGTGATGATCGACAACTCCAGCGCCTTCCGTATGTGTGATGATGTGCCATTGGTAGTGCCAGAGGTAAATGCCGAGGATGCCCTGACCCGTCCGCGCAACATCATTGCCAATCCAAACTGCACCACAATCATGATGGTAGTGGTTTTGAAACCAATCGACGACTTGAGCCATATCAAGAAGATACACATCGCTTCATATCAGAGTGCTTCCGGTGCAGGAGCAGCAGCCATGGCAGAGCTTCAGCAGCAGTATAAGGATCTCGTTGAGACCGGCAAGACCGACCATATTGAGAAGTTCCCTCACCAGCTTGCATACAATGTCATTCCGCAGATTGACAAGATGATGCCAAACGACTATACCAAGGAGGAGATGAAGATGTTCAACGAGACACGCAAGATTATGCACTCCGACGTACGTACCAGTGCTACCTGCGTTCGTGTTTCCTCCCTCCGTGCCCATTCCGAGAGTGTATGGTTCGAAACCGAGCAGCCTCTCTCTGTTGAGCAGATTCGTAAGGCTCTCGAGGCAGCACCGGGCGTAACCGTGAAGGATGATGCCCAGAACTATGTTTATCCTATGCCTCTCGAAACTGCCGGCAAGGATGATGTATACGTAGGTCGTATCCGCAAGGACCTTGCCGACGACAACGGTAACACCCTGTGGCTCACCGGCGACCAGATTCGCAAGGGAGCGGCTCTCAATGCCGTTCAGATTGCAGAGTATCTGATAAAAGTTGGTAATGTGAAGTAAAAAACTTTCTTATTTACATTCTTCCCCTCTCCCGTCTCCCCTTCCAGGGGAGAAGTAGTTACCATTGATTGCCACAAAGAGTAAACGGCAAACGTAAAGTAGTGTTGGCATAAGAAAGGTAATCGCTCCGCCCCTGGAAGGGGAGGCGGGGGAGGGGAAGAAATAAATACGAAACTTTAATAACGTAAATAAAAATATGAACATCACTCTCCGCAATCTCTCTATCGGCTATCGCCACGGCAAGAAGACATATACCGTGATGCAGAATATCAATGCCGAGATTATGCCCGGCAGACTTACCTGTCTTATCGGCAGCAACGGTGCCGGCAAGTCTACCTTGCTGCGCACGATCTCTGCATTTCAGCCTAAGTTGGCTGGCGAAATAATGATAGGCGAGAGGGAGATTGCGGAGTATTCACGCGAAGAATTGGCAAGGGTTATCGGTGTAGTCCTGACGGAACGTCCGCAGGTTCAGAACCTCACTGTCTTTCAGATGGCGGCGATGGGACGCAGTCCTTACACCGGCTTCTTCGGGCGATTGACCGAAGAGGATAATAAAATAGTGGATGAAAGCCTCGAGATGGTTGGCATCAGTCGTCTTGCCTCGCGTATGGTGCATACGCTGAGCGACGGTGAGCGGCAGAAGATGATGACGGCAAAGGCTCTTGCTCAGCAGACAAGTATTATATATCTCGACGAACCTACGTCGTTTCTCGACTATGGCAGTAAGGTGGACACCTTGCAGATGCTCCATCGCCTGTGTCATGAAGAGGGGAAAACAATATTCCTTTCCACCCACGACCTTGAGCTTGCCCTTCAGATAGCCGACGAACTGTGGGTTATGATGCCCGACGGAGTAACAACCGGCACTCCCCGTTCTCTTGCCGCCGATGGCACATTGTCTCGCTTTATCGACAAACCGGGATTAAAGTTTGATCCGGAGACGATGGTGATAAGGATTAAATGAAGATATGACAGATAGGAGAATATATTAGTTAAATATATTTTGAGAGAAAATCTTTAGGCGTTAGTATTTCTATATCGGAAAAGCTGAAATCTTTTATATTTCTGGTTACAATACAGTCAATACCGTTATTCTTTGCTGATAAATACTGCAATGCATCTTCAAAATCGTCAGCTCTGAGCTGTATAGCAGAATCTATAGCTCTACCGACTATTGTTGTGACCTCGGATATTTCTCTTATTCCTTCAAATATTTTATATAGATTTTCTCCATGGAATTTTTTTCTTGCAATATAAGCTATATTTGAGAATGATAGAGAAGAAATATATAAATCATAACATTTGTTGTAACCTAAAGCCATTATCGTTTTTGCATCATCAAAAAACGGTTCTCGTTTCATGAGAAAATCCAGTATGACATTTGTGTCAAGAAAAACTTTCATTTATATTTATTTAATAGATAATTTAATTTGTCGTCATTTTGATCTTTCACGTCCGAAAGGCATCCCCCCATACTTTCCAAATGTTTTGGTAGTTTGTATTTTTCCTCTTTTGTAAATGTTATATTAGAGAGTTGCGACAAATATTTCTCTACTATTTGCTTAAGACTAAGATTATGCTTGTGTGCAAAAATCTCAGCCTCTTTATATATGTTGCTGTCTATAGTTATTGTATTCATATCCTCTATATTTTCTTTTTGCAAAAATACTCTTTTCTTCCTTATGTTCCAAATGTTTTTCTTCTTTCTATTGCAGCAAACTGTTTGTGATAAGGAGAAAATTAAAAAAGGTCGGAGTGTGTTCCGGTATCGGTTAATATTAATGTTAGTTCATTGTCGTTTTGTTGCCATATAAGTAGCCAGTCCGGGCGGATATGACATTCCCAAAATCCCATGTAATTGCCTTTTAGCTTATGAGGTTTGTATTTTTTGTGGCAAGCAACCGTCGTTGGCCAAAATGTTGATAACCTCTCGAAATGCATTTGCGTCAAATCCTCGCTTTATGCATTTCTTGAAGGACTTTTTGAAAAGAGAGGAATATTTTACAGTGTATTTCATTTCATCAGACTATCCATCAATTCGTCAATATCGTTTGTTTCAAACAGCTTCTCCTGTTTTGTTGCTTGTATCGCCGAGTCGAGTCGTGTTTCTTTGTGAACCCTCTCCTTCTTCGTTGTCCATCCGAATTTCTTTGCTAGCGACTTTAATAGCGTTACGTCGCTTGTTGGGATGTTCAGTGAATATGTAGTATATACTGTGTTCATTGTTTGTCTGTTTAATATTATTTCTTTTTTGCAAAAATACTCTTTTCTTCCTTATGTTCCAAATGTTTTTCTTCTTATAGCCAATTTGTTTTAAAAGAATTCGGAAGGCTCTATGATTTTTATATGGGTGTTGTCAGCATCCTTAAAGTCGCGGATATTTGCTGTTATTAGATAATCACATTTTGCATTCAATGCAGCCCTGTATTGATAGCAGTCTTCCAAATCTGTAAAGCTATAATTCTTTATGCAAGCATGTAAATCAATAGAATTAATTTCGGCAATGGAGAATATTGACAATATTTTGTCAAGAATATTTCTTAGTTCTTCAATTCTTTCTTGTTTATCAGGATATCCTTGGCGTTTCAGATTGAGTTCTATTAGATAAGTCAAAGTATAGAAAGAACCGACAGATATAAAACATTCCCATTTTTCTTTTTCTGCCTTAATTAGAATCTGCTCAATGCGGTCGCCGTTTTGTCTGTTGCATAAGTAGTCTATTACTGTGCACGTATCGAAAAACAGTTTCATAGCTTGTATTTATTTGTCAGTGCTTCTTCTATCATCTCGTCATACTTTAAATCAGATGAGATACATCCCCTAAGCTCCCTTATAGCCGAAGACTCTTTGTTTCGTGTTTTTGCTTTTTTTGCAGTCTGAAGCATATATATGTATCTTTGCATATAGTCTGTTGCTGCAGATTTCAGTGCGTCCAAATCTACATTAAAATCGGCAGGAATATTTAAATCTAATGTTATCGTATTCATATTCTCTATATTTTCTTTTTGCAAAAATACTCTTTTCTTCCTTATGTTCCAAATGTTTTTCTTCTAATTGGTATAGAGAAACTTGAAAAAAATGTTTTTCGGTGGTTTTACCCTCACACCCTCACACTTGCAGTCTAAGTGTTTGTATGTCAATAATATAGGTTGGTGAGGGGTAGGGTGAGGGGTAAATAATTACCCTCACCCCTCATAACCTTAAAAAAAAACAACAAAAACAACATGTACAACAGAAACAACTTGGGAGCACTCTTCCCCTCCCCCGCCTCCCCCTCCGGGGGCGGAGCAGTTACTCTTATAACTCACTCACTAAATCAGAAACAACTTCTGTTATTAATGTCTTGTTTATCGAATAAATACTGATAAGTATGCAAGTCTTTATAGCAATCAAAGGTAACTGCTCCGCCCCCGGAAAAATCCGATTAAGCGAGAGAAGAACAAGCTTGTTTGTTCTTCCGAGCGTGAGGATTTTATCTAATGGGGAGGCGGGGGAGGGGAAGATTATATAGACAAATAAAAAAATGGGGACCGATGCTGTCAATAGCATCAGCCCCCACGGAGTTATATAAGCTTAGTATGGTATCATTCCATAGAGGTTACCATTCCTCGTCGTCCCAGTCCATTAAGCCGGAGTTAGGCTTGGCTGGTCCTTCTTGATCTTTGCTTGTATCTACGGTAGTACTAGAACCACCTCCTCCAGTATTGTCAGTTGTTCCTGTTCCCGATGTATCCAGAAGCAGATACTCTGTCTGGATTGTATGGATACAGATGATTGGAGCTTTATATTCTTTTTTCATTTCTGTTTATTTTACGTATTTCTTTCCGTTAATGATATAAACACCGCTTGGCAGTGCATTCAAATTCTTCATGCCATCGGCAACAACCTGTCCGTTGATGTTGTAAACCTTACCGTCGGTTGCCACGGGAACTATGTTTCCTTCAGCGTCGATAGTCAATCCCTCGATGAATGTTGTAGAGCCATTCTCCTCGGTGTTGCTTCTTGTTGCAGTGCTCAAAGCATGAGCTTTAGCTTCAGGAGTGAGTCCCTTTAGATAACCGCGGAATCCCTTTACTTTGACGTCGTTTTTAGTGCTTTGGATGAAGCTGCCTGATGTACCGCCGATATATCCATCGCCTTCTGCGAGAGTCATGTCGCTGTTATAGCTTGACACCCATGCATACTTGCCGTCGCTGCACCAGTCAGCAGGTTTGTTGCCCTCTGGAGCCTCGATAGTAACATAAGGATAATCAGCGCAGTCAGCAGTGTTGATTGTCTCAACATCCTTTGTAGGCTTGATAAGGAACGGCTTGTTAGCCACGATAGTGTTGTAAGCATGGCGCACGAACCAAACCTTGCCATTTGCGTCTACATGGTCGAAGTATAGAATCTGCGTACCGTTCTCGCATCCCATCATATAAGTGTCTCCGAAGAGAGCGTCCACCTGATGCTTGTTGAGGCTGAATGGCAGAACGCAAGCGTTCCAAATGCCTTGTTTGATATGACGGTTGATAGAAACCTTAGCCATGTGGCCTGCTGGTGTAGAAACAATCTGGTTGTCGGTAGCAGTCTCGTCGTATGTTACATCGTCAATCTCAGGTTTTGTAGCATCCTCCTCGAACGAGAATCCATAGAAGCCAATCTTAGAACCGAAGTTCCACAGATAATAGGTCTTGCCGGCCTTCACTTTGAATGTGTAGGTTACAGGCGAGTCGGCGAGCACGCACCATCCGTTTGAACCCTCAACGTCTTCTTTGTAAGCAGCGTTAGGAACGATATCTGCCGACAGGTTGCTCTCCAATACGTTGTTTTGGAACTTCTCCTCAGTCATGTCGAAGTCTGCAGGGATTCCCTTGAAGTGGCTTCTCACCTGTTCGATACTAGGATCGGTGTTTGCACCATTAGGATTGATATCCCACTTGAAGTTGCTCAGAGCCTTCAGTCCGCCGGTAGGTTTACCGTTGGCATTCTCAATCTCAGGAGTAGACTGTACGAAGTTTCCTTGTTCGTCCATCACGAACACACGGCGCTGTGGACGGTAAACGCCGCTGTCGAACGCACCGTTCTGGAAGATATGCACGTTCACGGTTCCGTTGGTCGCCGGGTTGAACACGAGGTAAGAACCAGAGCAAGGCACGTTGAACATTCTGTCTACTACTTCGCCCTTAGTCTTGAAGTCGGCAGTAGAAATCATTGTAGTGTTAACCAGAGCGTTAGAGCCATCCTCCTGACGGGCATTTTTACTGCTTTCGCCAGACACGAAGCGGTTGAATCCGCTCATCTTCCATTTAGGCTGCGAAGCCTTGTCTGCCCATTTGTATTTTTTACTCAGTCCTTCGTTAGAATCGTATTTCAGTCCTTCAGTTACGTCGTTCGGGAACATCCATCCGCCGAGAGTAACCGACATTGTCCTGTCTTGGTTCCACATCTGCTTCTGGTTGCCGTAAGCAACAGCAACACCGTCGTTGTCTTTGTCTTTAGCGCGGTAAACGGCAGGGTCGTCTACATAAACCGTGAGGAATGCCGTCATCGTTTCGAGGTTTTCGCCCTTCACCGTGACGCGCACGCTACCGTTACCCTCGTTCACTGCCTCCAGCTTGCCGTTTTTCTCGTCTACCTTAACAAAGCTTGGAGTGAACGAAATCCACTTCAGAGTGTATGCAGTCTCTTCAAGTTCGTTGGTTCCGTCGGTTACGATAACATCCGGTGCACCCTCGGTGGTTCCGGTGTACATCTGCACTGTCTCCGGGTTGAACGTGATAACAGGTCTGATGTAAGAAGCGCTTACATTCACCTTGAATGAGATAGCAGCCGGTGTGTTGTAAACTTCAGAGTAGTCGTCATTGTCCTTTGTAGTTGGCGTGGCCGATACAGAGATGGTGAAGTCGCCTTCATTGTCAGGACGGAACGTGAACTCATTGCCGTTTGTCTTGTTGTTCTTGTTAGTAACTTCATTACCGTTAGTGTCAGTCACCTTATATGTGTATTTGAAATACTCGCTCACATCCTCTCCGTCGTAGATAAGCGGAACGCGGAATGTCTTGTTGTTCTTGTTCGTCTTGCTGTCATACTTTTTAATCTTGATAGCCTCGCCCGTGGTGGTGAAACTTGCAAGGAACGTAGGAGTCAGCTTACCCTTCACCACGTTGTAGAGGAACGTCATCGTGCCAGCCTTGAAAGTCTCGCCGAGCGATGGGGTAGGAGTGGCGGTAACGGTGATGGTAGATGTACCCTCAGTCCATTTGTATTTCTCGCCGGCAACCTTCAGCATGCCGTTCTCCACGCTAACGTTAGTTCCCTCGACAGAGTAAGAGAGTGTGTAGTCTGTGCCCAGCGTCAAGAGCTTGTCGTCGTCGCCATACACCTTGATGATAGGCTGCTTGTAGTTGGCATCGGTAACGTTGATGTTCACATCGTTTACAGAGATGTTCAGCGGCGTCTGCTCCTTCACGGTGATTGTGTAGGTGGCAGTACAGCCCTCATAATTGTTGGCATCCGTTGGAGTAACAGTGGCAAGGATAGTTGCCGTACCTGTAGTCTTCACCGTAATCTTGCCGTTGGCAACGCTGGCAATGGCTTCGTCGTTTGAAGAGTATACCACGCTGTATTGGTCTGCTGCCAGCTCCTCCTCGCCAGCCATTACAGTCAGTGCCGGCAGGTCTACGGTGTAGTTGTCGGTTTTGTTGATGATAACGTCGCTGTTCTTGGCAAACGCTGCCGTTAGGCGGGTCTTCTCGCCGGTAGTGCCCGGACGAACGATGGTGAGACCTGTAACATAGGTAGAGCTGCCGCCGAAGCGTCCGAAGTATAGCTTGTCGCAGTCTTTCTGCACGGTGAAGGTGTAAGTAACCTCTGTGGCAGAGAATGCCGGCGACTGGAACTGCGGTTCGGCGTCGGTAGGATTAGCATAAATCAGGATTCCAGAATTCTTCTTAGAACAGTATCCCTTGATAGTTACCACGTCGCCAGCCTTGAAGCCTCCGTCGCCGTCGGCACCAACAGTGAGGTATTTGCTCTCGGCAGCCTTGAAGTTGGTACCGAACATGATGTTCTCGCCTTCGTTAATCTTAATCTGCGCCACGCCAGCAACTTCGGTTCCCACGTTCTGCAGGAAGTCGTAAACCACGTTGTCTTTCGTCGGGTCGATGTCGCTCTGCTTCTTAGCCACGCTCACCTCGAATGTAGCCTCGCATCCGTCGTATACGGTCTGCAGGGTTGGGGTAACGGTAGCCTTAATGGTAGTCTTGCCCACGCCGGTGAACACGAGCTTGTTGTCTACAATCTTCACCACATTCTCGTTGTTTGAGGTGTAAGTAGCCGTAAAGTCGCTCACTGGCTGAGTGGTCTTCACGTCGATAACGCTCAATGTAGGCAAATCCCTTGCCTCGTCATCCTCTTTTGCGTCTACTGCCGCCGGCGAGAACGAAGCCTTCAGCTGGCGTGCATTTGCGTTCACGGTGAATGTAGCCGTAGTTGAGTTGTATTTCGTGCCGTCGGCAGGGGTGATAGTGGCTGTGATAGTAGCTGTGCCCTTATGAGCGGCAGTCAGCGAACCGTCTTCTTCCACTCTTACCACGTCTGTTGCTGATGAGGCATAGCTTACTGCATACTGTTCTGCTGTCAGCGCAGTCTCGCCAGCCATTACTGTCAGCTCCGGAGCCGTGAGATTTACATCGCCTACAGTGGCATCAATAGACTGTGCTGCGTATGTGGCGGTGAGGTCGGTCTTGGGAGTAGAAGGGGTTGATGATTCGTATTCCACTTGGATTTCTGTTACGTTAATGTTTGAGCTTGAAGCATTAGTGAATTTAATGCTTGATGGCTTAGAGGTTGAGAAATCGTATGTCCAAGTCAGCCCATCAGCTGTTGGTTTTGTCTGTGGGTCAGATGTCAGATTTTTCGAACTTGAATTAGTAACAAAAGTAATTTTTGTTATCTTTGCTCCGTTTGCAGAGATTGTGAAATCCGACCCGTTATTCTTTGAAATTTTCAAAGCGTTTTTGTTTGCAGATATTCCTGATCCTGCCTTGATGGTAATTGCTTCTATAGTCAGTGAAGAAACCTCTCCACTTCCAGGATTTGAGTCGAGAGTCTTTAATTGGTCAACAGGGAATGTAACAGCCTTTGGCGTCTCTTTCTCCCCGCTCGAAGCACTTTTTGCCGTCACCACAGCCTCGCTTGTAGTGATAGTAGTAGTGCCGTTGGCAGTAGCCGTACATTTGTATGTGCCGCTTTCTGTCGGAGTGTAAGTGGCAGATGTTGCATCGGCGATAGGCGAACCGTCCTTATACCACTGGTAAGAAACAGTTCCGTTGCCGTAAGCCGTAGCGTCGAGAGCTCCCTCAGTTGTAGAGAAGTCATACGTAGGAGCCAAGTCCTTGGCAAAGAGAATCTGCTTAGAGTCCTGGTTCTGGTAAGCGCGCTCGTATTCAGTGGCAGCCATGATGAAACCGCCGAGGACTTTGCCTTCGGTTGTCTCACCTTTCTTTACCATGGTAACATCGCCGCCCGACAGGTAGTATTCGTTTGAACCGTCGCGATAGCTGCTGCCACCAAGACCTGCCGACTTGCTGCTTCCCCAAATCTGGATTGTGCCGTTGTCGTAAGTAACGAAGTTGTTTACTAATCCCTTGAAAGCATTTGCAGCAACATCTTTGTATGAGTCTGCAAGTAGACCAAGGCGAACAGCTTTAAAGAAAGCGGCAGAGAACAAAGAAGTTGCTGAAGTTTCTATGTAGTTGGCATCATTTTTTGATGAACCATTATATTTTGTTGAAACATAAGTCGCATCCTTGTCTAGCAACTGATACCATCCGCCTGTAGTCTTGTCCTGTCTGGCAGCAATGCCGGCTGCTAATTCTTCAAGATGAGATTTCAGTTTTGTGTAGTTGCTTGTGCTTTCCTGTCCGTCTGCTTTCATAGCCTCAAGCACGTCAACAAGGGCATACAGATACCAAGCATCAGCTCTGCCCCAATAAGCTGCAGAGTGGAACACGTAAGGTGTTGTGCTGCTTAGTCCAGCCCAAGTGTTGCTGTTTCCGTCTTTTGCCTTGGCAGAAGCCGTGGCGTCAAAAGCATGATACATCAACTTGTCTGTAGAGTTCCAGCAAAGGTTCCATACGATGTCAAGTTGCTTGGTTACCATGTCCCAGTCTGCGGTCTTGCTGCCGAATACGTTGTCGGATGAACCATAGAATTGAGTGAGCTGTGCCAACAATGCACTACCCATTATGCACCGTCGAGCCACATCTGATTCTCATAAATACTTTTGTGCCACCATCCGCCAGCTACGGTATATCCAGCTTTCTCGGCAAGAGTGCCTGTAGGGATTACGTATGAAGTGTTGGCTGCAATAAATCCTTTCTTGACACTTGCAAGAGCAGTCTTTACCATAGATTTGTCAGCGTCAGTAGCATACTTGTTGTTGTATAAGCCGATATAGAGCTTCGCTCCATTCAGATTGTCAAAGCTGTCGCCAGTTTCCGGCACTTTCGCATCGTATGCGTCGCCATATTCCTTTACCGAAAGAAACCATGGCTTCGACCAATCGAAACTGTTGTAATAGTCGGCTGCTTCAATCATTGCCTTTGACACAATACCCGGAACGTAGTCCAGTTTCTTTTTTGTGTCTTTTCTTGCTGTAGCAACGCTTCCGTCAAGATTGTATTTTGCCAATCCGAAAGCCGTTGCGTTGGCATAGAAATCGTTTGCGCGCGAGTCAATCGCCCACTGCGAGTACCTCACTCCGCTGTTGAACTTCACGCCCGGACTGTCTGCCGCCCTTGTCGAGAGGGTGCAAGCCAGCAAACCTGCCGCCATGAGGGGCAGTGAGCGAAGAAGCGTTTTGCCGTGGCGCGTGGATACACTGCCGCCAAGGCGTTTCATAAATTTAATCTTCATTTTTTGCTTTAGCTGTCATTCAGCTGCTTTAGTTGTTATTTAATTGTTATTGTTAGTAGACATATAGTTTGATAGCCGATGCTTCATCCTTTGCTTTCTTTGTATCAATTGGTTGTCTTCTTAGCTTCAGTAGTCCGCCAGATTGCGGACTTGTGTCGATACAAGTATTAGCAGTATTGTTTAGCTCCAGCTATTAGTATTGTCAAAGTATTGTTATATTGAAATATAGCGGCTGTTGCCGCTACGGCATAGGCGGAGAGTCCTTGCCTTGTAGATTAATGCTGCAAATTTACAGCTATATATAATAGGTAGTACGAATTTAACATTATTTTTAAAGAAACTTAACAGAAAACGTTGACGTGTCCTGTTGACACCGAATGCTTTATAAAATTGCTTTCCATCACCTGTCATTCCTGTTTCTATCAATCTATCCGATGTTTATATCAAACGCTGCCTGTGTTTCTATACTGCACTGTTTGTGTTTCTATTTTGCACCAATGGTGCAGCAATGCTGCACAGAAGTTGCCCCTATTCATCCTTATAGTCAAATTGTGGCTTTGTGAGACGATAATACAGATGATGGTATTTATTATTGGAAGTAATCAATATATTTTTAGACGAAAACCTAAGTAACAAGTCAAAATTATTATAGGTTCTTCCGGAAAATGGAGTGATATTATTTTCCCGCAGATTACACAGATATCACGGATTTTCCATGCGGACAGTAAGACAATATCAAAAAGATGTATGGTCGCCTACTTCGTGGCTTGATTTACACAGATTCTATGATAAATTCTATATAAATCAGCTCTCATCTGTGTAATCTTGCGGCGAAGCCAGCAACACTAAATCTGTGGGCATAGCCTGTATTTAGACAAAAAATCCGTGTCATCTGTGCTATCTGTGGGAGATTGTAATCATCACTCCAAATATCGGATGAGTCTTATTTTGCACCATATTTTTAACGACAATAGAGACAATAGAAGACAATTCTTCACTATACAGTTGATTGTAAAAAATTGTCTCTCATTGTCGTTAATATTTAGATTTTTGAATGACAAGGCAGAAAGTTTTATTTGTTATACTTTTTGTAGGCTAAATTTTTTTTGTTGATTTTACCCTCACACCCTCACACATGCCCCTCAAAGCCCCTGTTTATCGAGGTTTTTATGGTGAGGGTAATCCCTCACCACCCCTCACCACCCCTCACCATCCCTCACACTTACCCTCACCACCGGAAACGCCGCGAGGTACAGGGTGTTTCCTATGAATTATTCATTTTAAAGAGCCAGAACTTCTGTAGGGAAAATGTTGATAATAGTGGCACCAAAGGTGCTTCTATGCTGCACTTTTGGTGCAGCATAGAAATACCGATAGCAAATGATAGCTTTAGTAGCATAGGTCAGTTGCTTTGTCGGTTTTCGTCAAAAAAATACCACCTAAATTGACGAAGAAGCTTGTTTTTTGTATATAATTATGCCTTAATAAGAATAAAAGTCGTAACTTTGCCATTATTAGATAAATGTAAAGATATGCTGACACACCGAAACCGCCCTTATCGCAAACGCATCCCCTACGGAATGATGAATTTCGAGGATATAGTAAAAGACGACTGCTACTATGTTGACAAGACACCGTTTATAGAAGATGTGGAGGCTTCAAACAAGTTCTTCTTCTTCATCCGCCCTCGCCGCTTCGGCAAGAGCCTTACCCTCTCCATGCTCCAAAACTACTACGACATCAACAAGAAAGACCGCTTTGAGGAGCTGTTCGGCAAATTGTATATAGGTAGCCATCCCACACCCGAACAGGGCAGCTATCTCATCCTGCGACTTAACTTCTCTGTTGTAGCGGCGGGACTGGATGACTATCAGCGGGGGCTCGACTCTTACTGCGCCATAGAATTTTATGGCTTCTGTACACGTTATAAAAGATATCTACTTGACGGAGCCACAGAAAGAGTTATGGCATGTAAGGGGGCTATCGACCAATTGGCAGCTATATGTCGCGAGTGTACCGATGCTGGACAGCATGCCTATCTCTTCATCGACGAGTACGACCACTTCACCAACAAAATTCTCGCTGAGCCGCAACACATGCTTACCTATCGCCAGCAGACCCACGGCGAGGGATATCTGCGCCTGTTCTTCGATGCCGTAAAGACTGCCACGGAAACATCATTGAAACGTGTCTTCGTGACTGGAGTGAGTCCCGTGACAATGGACGACCTTACGAGTGGCTTCAATATTGGCACCAACTACTCGTTGGAAACGGAGTTCAACGCAATGATGGGATTCAATGAGGAAGAGGTGCGCGACATGCTCGCTTATTATTCCACGGTGTGTCCGTTCCACCATTCTATCGATGAACTTATAGAGAGGATGAAACCGTGGTACGACAATTACTGCTTTGCCGAGTCAAGATACGGCAAAGAAGCTATGTACAACTCGGTGATGGTTCTCTATTTTATAGACAACTATATACGCAACGACTGTGAGTTTCCGAAGTATATGGTAGAGGACAACATCCGCGTGGACTACAACAAGTTGCGCATGCTCATACGCCACGACAAGAACTTCGAGCACGACGCCCGCGTGATACAGCGCCTTGTGACCAACGGGTTTGTTACTGGCACGCTGAAGAAAGGCTTCCCAGCCGAGAGTATCAATGATCCCGACAATTTCGTGAGCCTGCTGTTCTACTTCGGACTTGTCACCATTGGCGGCACGTATATGGGCGAGACAAAGTTTGTTATTCCCAACGAGGTCGTGCGCGACCAAATATACAAATATCTGCTTAGTACATACAGCGAGAACGACCTGTCCGTAGACAATTACGAAAAGGGTCAGCTTGAAAGTCGCCTTGCCTATCTCGGCGAATACAAGCAATATTTTGCTTACATCGCCGATGCCATAAAGCAGTACTCCTCGCAGCGCGACCGCCAGAAGGGCGAGGCTTACGTGCACGGCTTCACGCTGGCTATGACGTGCCAGTGCCGCTTCTACCGTCCCATCTCCGAGCTCGACAACCAGGGCGGCTATGCCGACATCTTCCTGCGCCCGCTCATTGAGAACTATCCCGACATGGAGCACAGCTACATCATCGAACTGAAATACTGCAAGGCTAATACCACTGACGAACAGGTGAAGCAACTCTTCGATGATGCCAAGGCGCAGATTGCGCGCTATGCGGAGAGTGGCGTGGTGGAGGACGTGGCGCACAAGACACGCATCCACAAGCTTGTGGTGATATTCCGCAGCGTGGATATGGTAGTTTGTGAGGAAGTGTGAGGGGTAAGCATCGACCCCTCACACTATCCCTCACACCTTTGAACCCCGATAAACAGGGCGTTTTAGAGCAATGTGTGAGGGTGTGAGGGTAAAATGACCGAAAAACATTTTTCTTTTATTTTATCAGTAATAAAAAGTTAGTCCAAATATGTAGCGAGGGTAAAAAATCAAAAAAAATATAATGTTTTGTCGTTGTAGCACAATAAACTACATGTTGCATCGTTATTCTATCGTGTTTAGACGTTTATACATAATTTTATCACTGACCGTACTCTTCGCCATTGGTGCAAGAGCGCAGTATGATGCATCGTTCAGCCATTATTGGGATTTGGAACCGTATTTCAACCCGGCTGCGGTGGGAAAACAACCGAAACTGAATGTCGTAGGAGCTTATGCCCTCGATATGGCTGGTTTCGAGAATAATCCGCGCACGATGTATCTCGGTGGAGATATGCCCCTTTATTTCCTTGGAGCATACCATGGAGTCGGCATATCCTTGCTGAACGACCAGATAGGTCTTTTTACTCATCAGCGTATAGCCTTGCAATATGCATATAAACACAAACTCTTTGGCGGTATGATAAGTGCCGGCGTTCAGTTCGGATTCCTCAATGAGAAGTTCGACGGTTCGAAGGTAGACCTTGGCGAGTCGGGCGACCCCGCATTTGCTACTACCGATGTAAACGGCAACGGGATGGATCTCGCTGCCGGACTGTATTATACCAACGGCAGATGGTATGCCGGACTATCGGCACAACACCTCAATTCTCCGCTTATAGAATTGGGAGAAACAAACGAGCTGCAGGTGGATCCTACATTTTATTTAACCGGAGGATACAATATAAAGCTAAGAAATCCGTTTGTAACTATACCGACGTCTGTGCTCGTGCGCACCGACGGCAAGGCTTATCGTGCAGACGTTTCAGCCCGCGTGGTCTATACAAACGACAAGAAAGTGATGTTTGCCGGAGTGTCGTACAGTCCGACAAATTCCGTTACGGCACTCATTGGCGGACGCTTCCACGGCATCATGCTGAGCTACAGTTATGAGATGTATACATCGGCAATAAGCATTGGCAACGGCAGTCATGAACTTACCGTGGGGTATCAGACAAATTTGAATCTATATAAAAAAGGAAAGAATAAACATAAAAGCGTGAGGATATTGTAATAATGAAAATGAGAAATAGTATTATAGCCATTTGCGTGATGGTTACAACGCTAACCCTTACAGGATGTTTCGGCGGAAAAGTAAGTACGTCGAGTAGAGGTGGAGAGCTTACCGGAACTGGTGGCGGGCGCGGATTTACCGAGCCTACGCCTTTCGGCATGACACTCATAAAAAGAGGCTCGCTGAAAATGGGACTGGAGAAGTCGGATAGTCTCTGGGGAGTGCAGACTCCGGTGAAGGAAATTTCCGTAGACGGTTTCTGGATGGATGATACAGAGATTACTAATTCGGAGTACCGCCAGTTCGTGTATTGGGTACGCGATTCCATTCTCCGTACACGTCTTGCCGACCCGGCTTACGGCGGCGACGAGTCGTATATGATAACGGAAGACAAAAACGGCGACCCCGTAAAACCGCATCTTAACTGGAAGAAGTCTTTGCCGCGAAAGCCTAACGAAGACGAGCAGCGTGCTATTGAGAGCCTTTACGTAACGAATCCCGTAACGGGCGAGAAAATGCTCGATGCCAGTCAGATGAACTATCGCTATGAGATTTACGACTATGTTACGGCAGCAAAGCGCCGCAACCGTCTCAATCCTGCCGAGCGCAACCTGAATACCGACGTGCAGGTAAATCCTGACGAGGTGGTTATGATATCAAAGGATACGGCATACATCGACGATGAGGGCAGAATCGTTAGACAGACGATAAACAGACAGCTGAGCGGTCCGTGGGACTTCCTCAACACATACATCGTGAATGTATATCCAGATACGACTTGCTGGGTGAATGATTTCCAAAACTCAGACAACGAACCATACATGCGACTCTATTTCAGCAGTCCTACATACAACGACTATCCTGTTGTAGGAGTTACTTGGGAACAGGCGAATGCCTTCTGTGCATGGCGCACCGACTATCTGCTTAAGGGACTCGGCGGTGTGGCAAGATATCTGCAGCGTTACCGCCTGCCGACTGAAGCAGAGTGGGAGTTTGCTGCACGTGGCAAGGACGGTACGGAATTCCCTTGGGAAAATCAGGACGTGAAGAACGACCGTGGCTGCTTCTATGCCAATTTCAAGCCAGACAGAGGTAATTATACTCGCGACGGAAACCTTATAACAAGTCGCGTCGGTATATACTCGGCAAACAGCAACGGACTGTATGACATGGCTGGTAACGTGGCGGAATGGACAAGTACCATATATACCGAAGCCGGAGTTACGGCAATGAACGACCTCAATCCGGAACTTTCATATAATGCAGCAATAGAAGACCCGTATAAGATGAAAAAGAAGAGCGTGAGAGGCGGTTCGTGGAAAGACCCGGAGTCGTTTATCCGCTCGGCATGGCGCACATGGGAGTATCAGAACCAGCCGCGCAGCTACATCGGATTCCGCTGCGTGAGAAGTTTGGCAAGCACAACAAGTTCTAAACAAAAAGGAAGCAAGAAAAAATGACAGAATACAGCAAATATAATGTGATATACCGCTTGCAGAAGTGGTTGGACAGCGTTCCCGGACAGACATTCATGAATTATGCCTACAGTTGGGGAGCATCAATCGTAATCGCCGGAACACTGTTTAAGTTGACTCACTTGCCGGGAGCAAACTTCATGTTGTTCCTCGGAATGGGTACCGAAATCTTCGTGTTCTTCCTCTCTGCCTTCGACCGCCCGTTCGACAAGACTGCCGACGGCAAGGACCTTCCTACGCATATCGATGAAGAGGAGATTGAAGAGGAGTATGAAGAGGATATGGCTGAACGCGAGGCCGAAGAGAACGGCACCGCAACGCATGTGGCTCAGCCGGCAATGGCTGGCGTCCCGCAGGGTGGTACTATTATAATAGGTGGCGGCGTTCCGTCATCAGGTACTGCGTCGGCAACAGCTGGAGGTTCTGTATCGGCAGCTGCTTCAGCTGCCGATACAGAGTCGTCTGAGTCGTCCGAGATGCCCGAGTCGTCTACCTCGTCCGCTCAACCAACTCAGCAGCCGACCATGGTCAATATGCCACAGTGGGTGGCACAGCAACAGCAGGTGTCGCCGGAGATGGCAGAGGCAACCGACCATTATGTGGAGGAGCTCAACAAACTTACGGAGATGCTGTCGAAGGTATCGGAACAGAGTCAGCGACTGACACGCGATTCCGAGGAGATGGAAAACCTCAACCGTACTCTTACGGGTATTTGCAAGGTTTACGAGATGCAGCTTAAGGGAGCAAGTGCACAAATCGGAACTATCGACCAGATTAACGAGCAGTCGCGCAAGATGGCAGGACAGATTGAACAGCTCAATGCTATCTATGCCCGCATGATTGAAGCGATGACCGTTAACATGAATGGGATGAAGAGTTAAGAGTGTAGAGTTAAGAGTGTAGAGTTAAGAGTGTAGAGTTGAGAGTGTAGAGTTGAGAGTGTAGAGTTGAGAGTGTCTCAGTTCTCTCAGTTCTCCCAGAACTCCCATTAGTCTTATTAGTCCTATAAGTCCTAAAAAAATAAACAAATAGCAAAGTGGCAATAAAGAAAAGACCAATTTCTCCTCGCCAGAAGATGATCAACCTTATGTATGTCGTCTTGATGGCAATGCTTGCGATGAACGTGTCAACGCAGGTGCTCGACGGCTTCTCTATAGTCGACGAGAGTCTGCAGCGTACCACGGACAATGCGGTGCTGGAGAACAAAAACATATATGGCGATTTCGAAGCGCAGATGAAGAGCAACCCGGAAAAGGTACGGGAGTGGTTCGAAAAGGCGACTGCCGTGAAGCGCATGAGCGATTCGCTCTATAATTTCGCCCAGGAACTTAAAGTAGAAATCGTGCGCGAGGCTGACGGTGCTGATGGCGATATCCACAACATCGACCGCAAGGAAGACCTCGAAGCGGCAAGTCATGTGATGCTTGCTCCCGGAACAGGAAAGGGGAAAAAGCTCTTTGATGCTATCAACTCGTTCAGGGAGCGTATTCTTACTATGGTTGCCGACGAGAACCAGAAGCGTATCATCGCGAGTAACCTTACCACAAAATTGCCGAAGAATGCAAAGGCAATGGGAAAAAACTGGCAGGAATACATGTTTGAGGATATGCCTGTGGCTGCTGCCGTAACTCTGCTCACCAAGTTGCAAAGCGATGTACGCTATGCCGAGGGCGAAGTGTTGCATACTCTCGTTTCGAATATCGACATGAAGGACATTAGAGTGAACAAGCTCAGTGCGTTTGTTATCCCTAATGCACAGACTATCGTGCGGGGAGACAAATTCTCTGCACAAATCGTGATGGCTGCTGTTGATACTACCCAACAGCCTAAAATCTTCATCGGTGGCAGACAGATGAATCTTCGCAATAATACTTACGAAATTATTACCGGTAAGACGGGAGATTTCAACCTTACCGGATATATCACAATGCAGAACGGAAGGGGCGATGTTATCCGTCGCGACTTCTCGCAGAAGTATACCGTCGTTGACCCGAGTGCCACTGTTTCGGCAGACCTCATGAATGTGCTCTATGCCGGATATACCAACCCGATCAGCATCAGCATCCCGGGAGTGCCGCTCAACAAGGTTTCTGCCACTATGAGCGGAGGAACACTGCAACCTGTAGGACCGGGCAAGTATATCGCACGTCCGGCTGCTGTAGGCAAGGATGTTACCATCAGCGTGCAGTCGCTGTCTACCGGACAGGCTCGACAGGTGGGACAGTTTACGTTCCATGTGCGTAAATTGCCAGACCCGACGGCTTATCTCGCTCTGGGAACAAACCGCTATCGCGGTGGAGGACTCGCCAAGGCTTCGCTTATGGGAGCTGAGGGCGTTAGTGCGGCAATCGACGACGGACTGCTCGATATCCAGTTTAAGGTGTTGAGCTTCGAAACGGTATTCTTCGACAATATGGGTAATGCTGTGCCGATGGCATCGGCTGGCGCTCATTTCTCACAGAGACAGAAGGATGCCTTCAGAGGACTCTCGCGCAACAGACGCTTCTATATCAGTCGCGTTACGGCTGTTGGACCTGACGGAATTAAGCGTACGCTGCCGGCATCGATGGAAGTTATAGTGAAATAAAGAATAGAAAACATAATACAATATGAAGAAGATATTGCTAATAATACTTGCGGCATGCCTCGCCGAGACAATGAGTGCACAGCCTGCCGCACGACGCAGACAGCAGGCGAGTCAGTCGGCATCGAATGCGCAGAATATCACTACAAGGGCGCAGATATCATATCCTACTGCTGCTCCTATGGAAGAGGATGTAGTGTGGCGACGTGACATTTACCGCACCATAAGTCTTACTGATGAGGCTAATGCCGGACTGTATTACCCGGTTGAGGCCGTGGGCTCACAGATGAACCTCTTTACCTATCTCTTTAAGCTCATGATGCGGGGTAAGATAAACTGCTATGAGTATCGTCTCGACGGCAATGAGGTATTTAACGATGCTTCGAAGATAAAACCCCTTGCTTTTCTCGACAATTATCATATCTACTATGAGAAAAAGGGAAACGGAATTAATATCGACAATAGCGATATCCCGTCGAAGGAGGTAAAGTCGTATTATGTTAAGGAATGTGCTTACTACGACCAGCGTACGGCTACTTTCCATACTAAGGTAATTGCCCTTTGTCCGATAATGTCGAGAGAGGATGACTTTGGGGATGCTCCGCAGACCTATCCTCTGTTTTGGGTGAAATATGATGATGTGGCTCCTTATTTGAGTAAGCAGATTATCATGACGAGCGATTTGAATAATGCTGCCACTATGACTTTGGATGATTATTTCACCAAGAATATGTATCGTGGCAAGATTTACAAGACAACGAATATGCTTGGCAAGACGCTTGCACAGTATTGCAAGACGGATTCTGCCATGACTAAGGAACAGAAACGCATTGAGGGTGAACTTGTGGCTTTTGAGAAGAACCTTTGGGGTAATCAGCAACTGAAAGATTCTCTCGACAGTGTTGCTAAAGCTCAGCAGGACGTGAAGGGTAAGAAAAAGGCTCGTCGCAATCGCCGTGCCGGTGGCTCTTCGTCTTCCTCAACAAGTGTGAGCAAGAAGTCGCGCCGCACGTCGTCGTCTGCATCTTCAGGAGGCTCTTCATCTGCAAGGGTTTCCGTTCGCCGTCAGAGGCATTAATCCACTTGACTCTACACCCAACCATACCATCCTCAAGGGAGGAAAGAAAACAATCTAAATTATAAGATTGGGGAGAGAGGTTGCAAAATGTAAGATTGTAATATTTATAATATATTTTTAATCAATGATACTCACACCTTTAAAATAATGGACTATTCTCATTCCCTCCCTTTGGGAGGGTTAGGGTGGGTACTATTCTCATTCCCTCCCTTTGGGAGGGTTAGGGTGGGTATTTTTAAAACCTTATCGTTTATGAAAAAAGTATTTACTCTTGCCCTCGTGGCTTTAGGAATGATGGCTGCAATGCCGTCGCAGGCTCAAATCAAGTTCGGTGTAAAGGGTGGTCTTAACATCACTGATATGTCGATGGATAGCAAAGTCCTTGATGCATCAAACCGTACTGGTTTCTTTATCGGTCCGTCTGTTAAATTTACCTTGCCTGTAGTGGGATTAGGTATTGACGCCGCTGCACTCTATGATCAGCGTGAGGCTAAGCTTAAAGTTGATGAAGAAGAGAATCTCGGTACAGACTTTACTGGCAATAAGGTAAAGCAACAGGCTATTAACATTCCGATTAATCTTCGCTATTCTATAGGCTTGGGTAGCTTGGCTGGTATCTATTTCGCCGCTGGTCCTCAGTTTGGATTTAATGTTGGCGACAAGAATTTTGATTGGTACAAGGGGGCAAGTTATAAACTGAAGTCTTCAAACTTTAGCGTAAATCTTGGTGCTGGTGTAACATTGATTAAGCATATTGAAGTTGGATTCAACTACAATATTGCTTGTGGAAAGACTGGAGAGGTTACAACTAAGGGTGTCGCATCAGACTTGGTAAAAGAAATTGGTGGCTCTGGCAAGTCTAACGCTTGGCAGATTTCCGCTGCATATTATTTCTAAGTAGCAGAAACAACCAATTATCTCAATCTTTTTGCTGAAAGGGAAACTGTTCCTCCCCTGGAAGTGGCATGTAACTCTATAATAATAGATGCCCCCAAAGAGTGGCTGAAAGGGAAACTGCTCCGCCCCCCCTGGAAGTGGCATGTAACTATATAATAATAGATGCCCCCAAAGAGTGGCTGAAAGGGAAACTGCTCCGCCCCCTCCCCTGGAAGTGGCATGTAACTCTATAATAATAGATGCCCCAAAGAGTGGTTGAAAGGGAAACTGCTTTCCCCCCCCCCCGGGAGTGGCATGTAACTCTATAATAATAGATGTCCCTAAAGAGTGGTTGAAAGGGAAACTGCTCCGCCCCTGGAAGGGGAGGCGGGGGAGGGGAAGAACTAAATCAAAAGCTTGAATAATAAATACATTCTAAATATGAAATACATAACGCGCAATTATCACAGTTCGTTACGGAAAAGAATTGTAATGCTTCTTGTTTCAACGCTTCCCGCTGCCGCTTTTGCTCAAGGTATTGTAGGGTCTTGGAAAGGAGTGCTCGATGTGGGAGGAGCGAAGCTCAATTTAGTGTTCCACATAAAGGGAGACAAATCCGTTACGATGGACAGTCCAGACCAAGGGGCGATGGGCATCCCGACAACGGTAAAGTGTTTTGCTGCCGATTCATTGTGCGTGGAGATGGAAGCAATGAATGTTGTGTATTCCGGAAAACTCGTAGGAGATGAGATAAAGGGAACTTTTTCGCAGATGGGCTACTCCTTCCCTCTGAATCTGAAGAAAGGGGAAGTGAAGATCAACCGACCGCAGACTCCACTGCCGCCATTCCCATACCAAACAAAAGAGGTGTCGTTTGAGAATAAAGGTACAGACCCACTGACGGGCAAGCCTTCAGCTGCCGGAGGAGCAAAGCTTGCCGGAACGCTCACATTGCCCGAAGGTTTTAAGAAAGGTATGCCGGTGGTGCTTATGGTTACTGGCAGCGGACAGCAGAATCGCGACGAGGAACTGATGGGACACAAGCCGTTTCTCGTCATTGCCGACTGGCTCGCTCGCCATGGCATAGCTTCCTTGCGTTACGACGACCGTGGAGTAGAGCAGTCTACTGGCGATGCAGACAAAGCTACAACCTACGACAATATGCTCGATGCTCTTGCCGGAATTGAATTCCTGAAAAATACAAAAGAGTTCGGTAAGATTGGCGTGCTGGGGCATAGCGAAGGAGGAACAATAGGGTATATGCTTGCTGCAAAAGGCAAGGCAGACTTCGTGGTGTCGCTTGCCGGACCGGCATTGCGTGGCGACAGTATATTATTGATGCAAAACCGTGATATTCTGAAGAAAGCCGGGCTCGATGATGAAAATATAAACAAATATGTCGAGGCACTGCGGCGTATCTTTCAGTATAAGACATCAGGAAACAAACTTCGCTTTGCTTCAAAGCCAGAAGCTCTGTTGCCTATGTTGACAGCTGACATTAATCTGCCGGAGCAGTTGCGCCAAAACTTGCTTGAAACTATGAAACAGTTGGATGGCGCTTGGCTGGATTATTTCATCTCTTACGAACCTGCCGAAGACTTGAAGCAGACAAAATGCCCCGTTATGCTGCTTGGTGGAGACCGCGACACACAGGTGCGAGCTAAGGAAAATATATCTGCAGCAAAGGCTCTATTGCCGAAAAATTCAAAGAGTCTATTCAAGGAATATCCCAACGCAAACCATCTCTTCCAGCCATCGACAAACGGTATGCCGTTGGAGTATGGCAGAATAGAGACTACTATCCAGGAAGAGGTGTTGAAGGATATTGCCACTTGGATTCAGAGTGTGGCAAAGTAAAAAATACAAGTTACGGAATTCGTTCTTCCCCTCCCTCGCCTTCCAAAAGACTGAGGCGGGGGAGGGGAAGATCTTAAAGAAGGAAGTTAAGTAAGGCTTCCTTTTCTGTCAATTAATTGAATCTATATAGCATCTTTTAGATGCTGCGCTTCCATTATCATAATATGAAGTCTTTATATAAACGCCCTTATGCGTTGGAGCAGACAAAAGTCTTTGTCCGCTGAGGGAATACCACACAACTTTAACTGTTTTTCTCTCCTCGTATGTTATATCTGCGATATTTGTAGTAGGAGTTTTTGTATGTTTGAAAACCCAAGCAAGTCGTTTGTCTGTATAACTGTTCTTGCATACGTCTTCATGAGTCCATCCGTCTTCAATATCAAATTCGTATTCAGCGTTATAGTTATTCATTTCATTCAGGAAATCCTCCACATTAGATATTTTCATGATTTTGTCTGCCGTACCCATAACGGTATAGAGTGGGGTCTTCGAAACAGCTTCGGCATTAAGTCCTGTAGGATTCCCGGCAACCGGCATCGCTGCGGCAAAAAGTTCAGGATGATTGGAAAGCATGTTCCATGTTCCGGTTCCTCCCATTGATCCGCCAAAGATATAAACTTTGGAGGCATCAGCCACGCCACGGTCTATATAAGTCTGTAGCAGATGTACTATAGCATCCTGCATCGTGCCAAGCCAAGACATATTTTGCGGACACTGCGGAACAAGCATTATAGCCTTGCGACTGTTGGAATATAGCCAGGTACTGATGGCGTCTATGCCCGGTTCTTGCATTTGAGCTTCGTTGTCATTTCCTTTGCTCGTACCGCCATGCAGATAGATTACGAGTGATGCCTTGTCTCCAGTGCCCTGAATGTCTGCTTTCCTGTATTGCAGACTTATGGTTCCATCGGAAAAGCTTTCCTTTGAAAATGTTATATCCTGGGCAAAGGTGTTGTTGCTTGAGAGAAAACTCATCAAAGAGATTAGGACTGTAAAAAGATGATGTTTCATAAGTTTTGTATTTACTGTTTAATATAGGACAAAGAAAAAGACTGTAAGTTTAATTTATATTCTAAAAATGTAGTATTTAAGTTTCAGATTTACTGTAGTATTTTAAAGGCAAATGACATATATTGATAATTTTCTGAAATATGAATGAAACACATAAGTAAAACCATCATAACAGGAGTGAAAACGCAGTGTAACATACAGCCCATACCTTTGCAGCGGAAAAAGATTTAAAGCAAAGATATGGTTTTAAAGAAGGTAAACAAGATTGTAATGACTGCTGCATTGATTGCAGCCCCTGCTGTTAACGGCATGGCGGCAGACATCGTGGGGCGGGTGACAGACCTGAAATCAAAAGAAGCTCTCATTGGAGCCACCGTACAGGTGGACGGCACTAACATCGTGGCAGCCACCGACATTGACGGAAATTTCAAGCTCACAGGACTGAAGGCAGACGGCAAGTACACGCTGACAGTAACCTATGTGGCATACAAGAATAAAAAGATTGACGGGGTTCGGGCGAGCGACCAGCCTCAGATGATTAGCGTAGCGCTGACACCCGACGAACAGACGCTGGGCGAAGTGACCGTAACCGGAGTAGCAAGGCGTAACACGGAAGCGGCTATGGTTCAAGTAGCGAAAAACAGTCCCGTCATAGTGAATAACGTTTCGGCACAGGAGATTGGAAAGACTCAGGACACCAATGCTGGCGAGGTGATCCGTCGTGTGCCGGGCGTAAGCTTGATAGACGACAAGTTTGTTATGGTGCGCGGCTTGTCGCAACGTTATAATAATGTATGGATCAACGGAGGAGCGGCGCCAAGTTCCGAGGCGGACTCAAGGGCCTTCTCCTTCGACCTTATTCCGAGCGCACAAATCGACAATATGCAGATTGTTAAAACGCCGTCGCCGGAATATCCTGCCGACTATACTGGCGGCTTCGTTCTTGTTAATACCAAGGACATCCCTACGGGAAACATTTTCCAGGTATCGGTAGGCGGAAATTGGAACACGGCAACGGTATTCAAGGATTTCTGTTATGCCAAAGGCTCCGGCACCGACTTCCTCGGTTTTGACAACGGACTGAGAAATCTCGACGGTGGATTCCGTACCGCCCTTCGCCCTATAGGAAATGGCGGAACCGATTTGCAGAATAACGGACTGAACAACGACTGGATGGTGAGGAGCATGAAACCGTGGGGCGACTTGAAACTGTCGGCTAATCTCGGCAGACGGTGGAAGTTGGGCGAGAACCAGATGGGAATGATTGCCGCCGTGAACTATACCAATGAATACCGCACGTTCGGCGATATGCAGAACAATCAGTTTGGCGTTTACGACGAGCGCAACGACCGCTCCATATATCTGAGCAACTCCCTCGACAACCAGTATAACCACAATGCGCGCCTCGGGGCAATGCTCAATCTGACGCTGCTTACGGCAAACGGCAACAACAAATTCCAGTTTAAAAACATCTTCAACCAACTCGGCAACGACCGCTACACATATCGTGAGGGTAGGGACGAACAGAGTAATCAGACACGCTCGGCAGAATATTACTACCGTAGTCGAACAACCTACAACGGACAGTTTACCGGCAAGCACACGCTGAAAGCCGACGAACTCGACTGGAGCTTGAGCTACTCTTATGCCAACCGCAACGTGCCGGACCGCCGACGCTATCTCACTAATGATGCCCTTGAAACGGGAGTGATACAGCTCACAACGGGAAACGACATTTCAAGGGAGTGGACCCGACTCGACGAGCATATCTTTTCGGCAGCCGTGAACGACAGGCATGATTTTGCTTTCGGCTCATGGAAACCAACCTTGAAACTCGGAGCATACGGCGAATACCGCACCCGCGAATACAAGACCCGCGAGTTTATCTACAACTGGGAACCGGAGAACAACACACTCCCTTCCGACTTCCGCAAGAGTGACATCCCGACTTTGCTGAGCGATGCGGCTAACTTTGGTGCCGACAAGCTCTATCTGCTCGAAGAGCCCAACCGACGTGATGACTATAAGGGGCACAACTCTCTCGGTGCGGGCTATCTGGCAGCCACGCTGCCGTTTGGAAGACTGAGCGTATATGCCGGATTGAGATATGAATACGACAAGATGGAACTTATCACCAACACCCGCGACGATCGCGAGAGTCCGCTGAGCCATTACTATAAATACAACGACCTCTTCCCTTCGGTGAATGCCACATACAAGTTTACCGACAAGCATCAGGTGCGCCTTTCTTACGGCAAGACTGTGAACCGTCCGGAATTCCGCGAGGTATCGCCATCGGTGTTCTACGACTTCGACCTTGCCGCCGACGTAAAGGGAAACACGGAGCTTACCTCATGCTATGTGCAGAACGTAGACCTGCGCTATGAGTTTTATCCTTCACGTGGCGAGATGATTTCCGTTGCCCTATTCTATAAATACTTCGATGCACCGATAGAATGGACCTACACTCTGTCGGGTGGCAACAGAATGATTTACTCTTATATGAATGCCGACCATGCCAACAACTATGGTGTGGAGGTGGACATAAAGAAGGATCTCTCGTTTATAGGTCTTCGGGGACTGAGCTGGTCGTTCAATGGTGCTCTCATCAAGAGCCGCGTGAACTTCAGTGGCGTTGCCAACCAGGAAAACCGTCCGATGCAGGGGCAGTCGCCTTATCTCGTAAACACCGGACTGTTCTACAAAAACGAGAAATGGCAGCTTGATGCCGCCCTGCTCTACAACCGTATCGGTAAGCGCATAATCGGTGTGGGGCGCAGTGAGGGAACAACGAGCGGAAACGAAACTCTCCGTGTGCCCGACAGTTATGAGATGCCTCGCGACGTGGTAGACCTGTCGCTCTCGAAGAAGTTTGGTTCTCACTGGGAACTGAAGTTCAATGTTCGCGACCTGCTCGCACAGAAAGTTTACTACAAGGAGTTTGTAAATGCCACGATGAACGACGGCTCAAACAAAAAAGTCACCCAAGTAACGCGAAGCTTCAAGCCGGGCAGAAATATCGGACTGAGCATAACTTATAATTTATAAAAAGAATTTAATTAACCAAGCTATTCACTCCCCTCTCCTTCGGGGAGGGGTAGGAGCTGCAAGGCAGCTCTGGGGGTGGGGCTTAAATTATTATTTTTATGAACAAGACAAAATTTTATGGATGCCTCGGCATCCTCGCACTTGCAGGAACAATGTTCACTGCGTGCAGCGACGATGATGACAACAATGGGAAAAACAATGCAGCAAATGCCGTATGGACTACCAACGGCGGACTGACGGCTTGCGACCACCTGCTCTTCACGGAGAGCGACAAGGCTGGAAGCAAAGACCTGAACGACAATGGCACGCAGATTGGAAACGGCGACCAGGAATTTGTATTCACAGGAAAGCAAACCCTGAAGAAGGGCACTTACATACTGAAAGGTTGGGTATATATCGCCGACGGCGCACAGCTGACCATCGAACCGGGCACCATTATCAAGGGCGACAAGGACACAAAGGCTGCTCTCATTGCTGAGCGCGGCGGCAAACTCATTGCGCAAGGCTCTGAAACTCAGCCTATCGTATTCACATCAGAGAAGGAACCGGGCAACCGCCGTCCTGGCGACTGGGGTGGAATTATCCTCTGCGGAAAGGCAAAGACGAATGCCACGGAGCAGCAGATTGAGGGCGGTCCGCGCACAAAACACGGCGGCACCGACGACAACGACAACTCTGGCGTATTGAGCTATGTGCGCATAGAGTTTGCCGGTTATCCATTTGCCACAGACCAAGAGATAAACGGTTTGACCCTTGGCTCCGTGGGCAAGCAGACAAAGATTGACCACGTGCAGGTGTCTTATTCCAACGACGATTCTTTCGAGTGGTTCGGCGGAGCGGTAGACTGCAAATACCTTATTGCCTATAAGGGATGGGACGATGACTTTGACACCGACAACGGTTTCAGCGGACACGTGCAGTACGGCCTTTCAATCCGCGACCCGAAGATTGCCGACAAGTCTATGAGTAACGGCTTCGAGAGCGACAACAACGCCAAGGGTACAAATGCCGATCCTCACACTCAGGCTGTATTCTCAAACATCACCTTCGTCGGTCCGAAGATGGGCGACAAGAATTTCGTGAACGATGCTTCTTACATCACAGCCGGTGCATACAACCCGAACAACGGTTCCGGTCTGGGTCGTTTCCAGAGTGGCATGCAGATTCGCCGCGATTCTCATCTCAGCTGCTTCAACTCAGTTGTAGTGGGCTGGCCTGTAGGTCTTATCATTGACAAGGAGCTCGGCGACTGTCAGGGCGCTGCCCAGAATGGACTGTTAAAGTTGCAGAACCTTTGGTTTGCCAACCTCGATGCCATCGGCACCGATAATAACAAAGTGCTGACAGATGCCAACAACGAGTCGTTCTCTGCCAAGTTCTTCCTGCAGCAGCCGGGCAACAAATACTCAGCAACTGCCGACGGATGGTTTGACGTAACCGGCTATCGCCCATCGGCAACAAGTCCGCTGCTCACCGCCGCCTCATTCACCGATGCCCTGCTCGCCGGTTTTGAGAAGGTGTCATATATCGGAGCCTTCGGCAATGGTACAGACTGGACTGCCAACTGGACTAACTTCGATCCGCAGAACACAAAGTATTAAAATCAGACAACTCTTTACATAAACTTCATAATCCTGCTGCCGAAAGGCAGTGGGATTTTTTAGTTTTAGCCTGTATAATTCTTAGGTTAATATATATTATCATAAGAATTATACAACTAATATATACCCGAAAGGGTATAAAAATAAAATATTGGTATTATTTTATACCCTTTCGGGTACAAATATATAGATGTTTTATTATATTTGCACCCGAAAGGGTATAAATATGGATAATGAATTATCGGCATTTGTTAAGGAAATGCGAAAGCAATTCGGTCTGACACAGGTTGACTTGGCAGAGAAGTCTGGTGTCGGGCTGAGATTTGTGCGCGAACTGGAACAGGGGAAACAGACTTTGCGACTGGATAAGGTGAACCAGGTGCTCGCCTTGTTTGGCAGACAGGTGGGTGCCGTCGAGATAAACAGAAAGGATAATGTATGAAATCAGGAAAAGTTTATATGTACGACCGTCTGGCAGGCATTCTGACAGAAGACGAGAATGGCTTTACGTTTACATACGACAGCAATTATCTGAAATCAGAAGACGCCGAGGCTATAAGTCTTACTATGCCGTTGACGGCAGAAAGTTACCACGACACTGTGCTGTTTCCTCTTTTCGACGGACTTATCCCTGAAGGATGGTTGCTCGGTATTGCCGAAAAAAGCTGGAAGATTAACCAACGCGACCGTATGTCGCTGCTCTTGGCTTGCTGCAAAGACTGCATAGGGGCTGTTAGTGTCATACCTATTGATGATGAAATTGAATGATTATGCAAAGATGCCTATATTGTTATAAGGAACTGAAAGACGGGCAAGTGGATTACCACCCTACCTGTGCAAGGAAACTGTTCGGCTCAAAGACGGCCCCAGTGCTGCCATACAAAAGGAGTCAGATAGGAGAACTGGCAAAGAGAGTAGTGCGTGCACAGACTACACTCACGGGAGTACAGGCGAAGTTGTCGCTCGATGTCAACGCGGGAGGGAAAAATGAACCTGACAGATTTACTATTGTCGGCCTTTGGGGACGCTACATACTCAAGCCACAGACTGACGCTTATCGATGTTTGCCAGAACTGGAAGACCTGACTATGCACATGGCTGAGGCAGCGAAAATTGCTGTTGTGCCACATGGACTGATAAGATTTGCAGATGGTGAACTTTGCTATATAACCAAAAGAATTGACCGCACCGCCGACGGCAGGAAGATTGCAATGGAAGACATGTGTCAGCTGTCGGAACGACTTACCGAATATAAATACAAGGGGTCTTACGAACAGATTGCCAAGCTGATAAAGAAATATTCGTCAACACCACAGCTTGACATCATCAACTATTGGGAAATAGTGGTCTTTTCATGGATTACCGGCAACTCCGACATGCATCTTAAAAACTTCTCCTTATATAAAACATTGATGGGCTATTGCCTTACCCCGGCATACGATCTCCTCGCAACTCTGATTGTTATGCCTGAGGACAACGAAGAACTTGCTCTCACGCTTAACGGAAAGAAAAGAAAGTTGCAGCGCAAGGATTTTGAGAAAGCTATGATGGCATCGGGCATCAGCGAGAAAGTTATAGGGAATATGGCACGCAAATTCAGAAGAAACCTCGCTAAATGGTTTGATTTAATCGACTGCTCTTTTCTTCCTGATGATATGAAGAAAGAATACAAGCGACTGATTATAAAGCGAGTACTTATGATTAGATGATAAGGACAACTACACCATTCCCCACCTCCCCTCATACTATCCCTCACGCTTTAAGCACCGATAATCAGGGACTTTTTAAGGTTTTTGGCGAGGGGTGATGGTAAAATAAAAAAAACTTTTCATGCAGCTTTTGCCTATTCTTAACTTACTTAATTCATGGAATAATATATATTATAGGAATATTTAGAAAAAAACATAAAAACAAAGGACAAGGTTGACTAACGTCAATTTCATGCTCTAAATTTTTTGTTTAAAAACGCAGCAAAATGAGATTCCGATAATATATAATAAATAGTCCGTTAAAATTTTCGTCAGAGTAAAGTTCCCACTCACAATTAATCGGGAATATTACTGATGGTAGTCAATATAACTAATATTGGGATTCGCTGCTGACGCAGCATAAAATTTAACGAAGTATTGATATAGAAACTTCATTAAATCGTTGCCATGAAAATATGTTCAGTGTCATTGAACGAATTATTTTGATGGTAACAACTTATTGTGTTATAATGACTTTATTGATTTTTGACTTGGGATTGCCGATGATATTATTTTCCCACAGATACCGCGGATTTTTCCATGCGGACAGTAAGGCAATGCCACTGATGTAAGGTCGCCTACTTCATGGCTTGATTTACACAGATTCTATGATAAATTATATATAAATCTGCTCTCATCTGTGTAGTCTTGCGGTGAAGCCAGCAAACACTAAATCTGTGGGCATAGCCTGTATTTAGAAAAAATCCGTGTCATCTGTGCTATTTGTGGGAGATATTAATCATCACTCCAAATATCGGATGAGCCG
>ERZ808246.331-NODE-331-length-41387-cov-5.972685_pt1 | contig 41387 bp, 22 predicted proteins | sample MGYA00521083_ERZ808246 | MGnify/ENA primary metagenome ERZ808246 (study PRJEB31516, sample SAMN03275577) | gut metagenome | biome: mammalia-associated habitat; material: feces | host: Papio cynocephalus | place: Kenya | collected 2012-07-07 ...
AAAGTTTTTCAACTTTTTTCATTTTTCCTCTTGACTTTTAATAGTTAGTCTTTTATCTCTTTCCCCGTTACAAAAATACCAATTGATAAGTCGAAATTTGTCAAAACTATACTATTATATTATTATATAGCAAAAAGCCCTTTTTTTCAATATGCTGTGTATGTCCGCAAACAATTCATATGTAGAAAATTTTATATATGCTTTGTGTATTTTTTACAAATATTTCTTTTTCACAAAAAAGGCACTGCCCGTCACGGTTATCCGCTCCGAGCAATGCATTTTTTATGCTTGCAATATTTATGCGTTTGCAGCTGCTTTATCAGCTATTTCGTCAAGCTTCTTATTTCTGAAATACAAAGCTACGTCTATCGATATTTCGATAAAGTTCAATATGTAGAAGAAAAAGCTGAGGTAGAAAAGAAATCCGCTTGTATTCTCTACTGCCGCTACCTGAATGATTTTTCTTGCTATTCCGAACGCATAGCCTATGAGCAAAAACACTTCAAAGAACAGGCTTTTTCCCTTTGCCGTTCTCGATACGATCGACTTGCGTATCGAAATCGGCCACGAAAGTCCGAAACAAAAAATCGTTAATGCTTCAAATAAGTCAGTAATACCTGCTATAGTCATAATAACTCTCCGTTCTGCCGCTTTCGGCGGCACAAAATTTTATCTTTCGGTTCTTTTTCTTGTATAATTGGGAAGAAGCTTGGGCGAAACAGCGTCCGTCTTTACGCCTGCGGCTTCTCTTTCCGCATCAAACTTATCTATATGCGAAAGCGTAAGCTTTCCTACTGTTGTATCCTTTGCTTTTTCGGCAGCGTTCTTTCCGGCATTTCTTCCGAATACGATAATATCCAGAAGCGAGTTGCCCATAAGTCTGTTTCTGCCGTGTATTCCGCCTACAGCCTCACCTGCAACGAACAGATTTTCAACGTTCGTTGTCATACCGTTGACATTAATGTCAAGTCCGCCGTTCTGATAATGCAGTGTAGGATAAACGAGAATAGGCTCTTTTCTGATGTCTATTCCGTAGCTCATAAACATACGCATCATTGCCGGGATTCTTTTCTCAATAGTTCCCTCGCCGCCGATTTTTTCTATCATCGGGGTATCGAGCCATACGGCTTTGCCCTCGCCCGTATCGACACCCTCTGCTCTGTCGGAGCATTCACGGATTATCGATGCCGCCGCAACGTCACGTGTTTCGAGCGGATGCATAAATACCTTACCGTCACGGTTTACAAGCTTTGCTCCGAGCGAACGCACCTTTTCGGTAACGAGCGCACCGAATATCTGCTGCGGGAATGCCGCACCCGTGGGGTGATACTGCAATGTTTCGGCATAAAGAAGCTTTGCGCCGACTCTGTAACCAAGAACAAGACCGTCTGCGGTTGCACCGTAGTGGTTTGATGTTGGGAAGCCCTGGTAATGCATTCTGCCGGCTCCGCCCGTTGCGATAATAACGGTCTTTGCTCTTGCAACCATAAGCTCCTTTGTTTCCATGTTCATAAGCACCGCACCTGCGGCGTTTCCGTTTTCATCAAGTATAAGCTCGATTGCTGAGGTGAAGTCAACAACCGGAATACCTCTGTTTAAAACCTCGTCACGCAAGGTACGCATAATTTCCGCACCCGAATAGTCCTTTGCGGCGTGCATTCTCTTTCTCGAAGTACCGCCGCCGTGGGTGGTTATCATTGTTCCGTCCTCTGCCTTGTCAAACTCAACGCCGAGCTCGTTAAGCCATTCGATTGCCTCGGGTGCGTCTGTTACAAGCTTTGCGAGAAGGTCACGCTTTGCGGCAAAATGTCCGCCGCCGAAAGCGTCCAGGAAATGTATTGCCGGCGAATCGTTTTCCTTATCCGCCGCCTGGATACCGCCTTCCGCCATCATTGTGTTGGCGTCGCCTATTCTCAATTTTGTTACTATCATAGCCTTTGCACCGGCATTATCGGCTTCGATAGCCGCCGATGCGCCTGCGCCGCCTCCGCCTATGATAAGTACGTCTACGTCATATTTAACGTTTGTAAGGTCAACCTCATCGGAGGTTATTCTGCTGTGTGCTTCAAGCATTTCACGAAGCTCGTGCGGAACTTTCTCCCCCTTGTTCGGCCCAATTTTCAGTTCGGAAAATTCGTCCTTTTTATAATCGGGGTGGTATGCCGCAAGAAGATCGTCCTTTTCTTTTGCCGTCATACGGGCAGGCTCATATGCAATATTCGCCTCTCGTGCAGCCTCAACTGCCTTTAATGATTCCTGAAATTCAGATGAATACATATTTTTTCTTCCTTTCCGTGCCGTGCGGCACAAAATTCAAGACTTAAATCTCTTATTTCTCAATATCTCTGTTATTGTACAATTCCTGCAATTCCTCTACGGGTTTGCCCATAAGTGCCTCGATAAGCTCCGTGAACGTACCGTCCTTGATTTCCTTTACACGGTTTTCGAGATGCTCCGATTTGGGCGCAAGATATTTTCCGTTAAGTCTGCGTGCAAGCATTGCAACCTGCGGATGTGAAATTCCGGCAGGACATCTTGACGAGCAGACTCCGCACATTACGCAGTCAAAAGATTCCTCGGCGCACTTATCAAATTCGCCTCTCTGCGCATATGCGATATACTGCATAACATTAAGTCCCTGCGTACAGCTTTTCGTACAGGCGTTACAGCCGACACAGGCATAAATTTCAGGATAAAGCTGCATCATTATCTGCTCTGTCGGCTTTATCTTTTCAATGTCGTAAACTTCCTTTACAAGCGGGAAGAACGGCAGTGTTGCCACATACATATTATTTTCAACTTTTGTCTGGCAGGCAAGGCAGGTTTTAAGCTCTTTCTCGCCCTTTATGCGGTAAATTGTGGCACAAGCACCGCAGAAACCGTTACGGCAGCCGCAACCACGTACAAGCTGATAACCCGCATACTCCATAGCACGCATAATGGTCAGGCTTTCGGGAACGCTGTACTGCTTGCCGAACAGATATACATTTACCATATTTTCCATATTATTAACTCCTTTCAGAACCGACAAAATTAATATTCATCAGGCAATTCGTCTATTTCGTCACAGCGGAACACGGGTCCGTCCTTGCAGACGTATTTTGAGCCTATGTTACATCTTCCGCACTTGCCTATTCCGCATTTCATACGAAGCTCCATTGTGGTATATACCTGCGTTTTGTCAAAACCGAGCTCCTGCAATCCGGCAAGCGTGAATTTTATCATAATAGGCGGTCCGCACAGAATTGCCGTTTTATCGGTTGAAAATCCGAGCTCTTTTACATAGTTCGGAACAAATCCCACATGACCGTCCCATTCGGGCTGTTCACGGTCAATCGTGAGGTAAACGTTCACGCCCGTATCGTTTGACCATTCATCGATTATTTCCTTGTAATCCACCAGATCCTGCATACTTCTTGAGCCGTATACTATATCTATTTTACCGTATCTGTCACGGTAATGACGGCAGTAATTTATAACCGAGCGCAAGGGCGCAAGTCCGATACCGCCGGCAATAAACAGCATATCGTGTCCGGCAAACTCCGTATCAACGGGGAATGCATTTCCGTAAGGTCCACGTATGGTTATCTCCTGACCTACCTCCATTGAATGGAGCCACTCGGTAACACAGCCGCATTTTTTAATGGAAAACTCCATAAATTCCGTATTTGTGGGAGAGGACGTTATGGAAAACATTGCCTCGCCGACGCCCGGTATGGACAGCATTGCGCACTGTCCCGGCATATGCGAAAACGCTTTTTTGCCGTCCGGCGTTACGACACGGAAAGTTTTTACGTCAGGTGTATCGATTCTTATATCGGTAACCACGCCCACAACGGGGATAAGAGGTTCTTTCATATCAAGCATTTTTCTTACCTCCCAGTTTTTTCATTACTTTTACAATGTTCATCTGTATCGGGCATTTTGCGATACATCTGCCGCAGCCCACGCACGAGAACAAGCCGTCGTTATTCGTGGGATAATACACAAGCTTGTGCATAAATCTCTGACGAAAACGTTCAAGCTGAGTCAGTCTCGGCTGACCTGCCGACATCTTTGTGAAGTCCGAATACATACACGAATCCCAGCAACGGAAACGCTTTACGCCGTGTCCCGTATCGAAATCACGTATATCATAGCACTGACAAGTCGGGCATACGAACGTACACGTTCCGCAGCCAAGACATGTCTGGGATAATTCTTTCCATTCGGGCGCATCGAAAAATTCGCTTGTCTTATCCTTACCGAAAGCGTCTGCGCTAAGCTCTGCGAGCGGCAGTTTTTCCAAACGCTCACGTATGGTCTTTTTCTGCTCCTCAACAGCCGCATTGTCCGAAGCTTCAAGGTTAAGGTCTGCAAGGAGCTTTTCGCCTTTTTCGGTTTTTGCGTCAAGGTAGAGTGCATCGTCCGTTTTATAGCAAACCACATCGCCCTCTGGCTCCGAGGCGTCTATGCCGAACGTATGGCAAAAACAGGTTTCCGCCGGTTTTGTACAGGCAACCGAAACGATTGTGGCATGGTCACGGCGGTTTTTATAATATGTATCGACAGGCTCCGCAAGGAAAACTCTGTCAAGCACTTCAAAGCTCTTTACATCGCACGCACGCACGCCGAATACGACAAAATCCTCATGCTCGCTGCGTGTATCTATTATTTCGATATTTTTACCCTCTACCTTAAAATCCATAAGGTTTTCGGTCTGCGGAAAGAAGAAATCCTTTGCGCTTCTTACCGTATTTAAAGCGTCGGAAAGCTTTGTACCCTCCGCCCACTTTTCAAACTTTGCTCCCGCTTTTGTATCGACAGGCAGATAAAGGCTTTGGCGCTGTGCGATTTCGGAAAAAAGCGTATCCAGTTTATCAAGTGATATTTTATGCATCAGCGTCACCTCTTTCTACAGCCTCGCTCGGCTCTGCGTCGTCCTCTTTGTAGTCCACAATCGGGGCACGGCTGCCGACCTCGGCGCCTGCCTGATATTCCCCGTAAAGCTCATCTATATCCTTTATAAACTTGCGGTTCAAAAGGTGCAGAGGAATATGCTGGGGACATACTCTCGAACATTCGCCGCAGTCGGTACATCTGCCAACAACGTGGAACGCACGGATAATATGGAACATTTTTTCTTCAAACGAATCTGCCGCCGCCTTGTTTACAACGGGTGATTCGGGATTATCAAACACGCACTTTTCACAGGTGCAGGCAGGACATACATCACGGCACGCATTACAGCGTATACAGCGTGAGAGTTCGTTCTGCCAAAACTCAAAGCGTTCATCGGGCGTCATCTTTTCAAGACGGCTTACCTCGTCAAATCTTCCCGACTCGCATACCTCGCCGTCCTCGCCCAAAAGTTCATCATAAGCAACGTGCTTTTTCGATTTACAGTTAATGCAGCGTTCCGCAAGCAAATCGTTCCTTGAAACGGTAACGTCACCGTCATAAAGCGTTTTTATAACTGCGCTGTCGCCGTCAAAATCAACCGACAAAACGCTCGGCGCTTTTTCTCTTGCTTTGTTTATATCCGCCATACCGTCACACGGTACGCCTACCGCATACACCTTTTCACGGTCAAATCTGTGTTCCGTCAAAAGCTGATTAAAGCTGTAGGTATCGCACGGCTTTAAGAACACAAGCACCTTGTTTTCGCTCTTTAATGTTTCGCCCACAAGATATTTTGAGAAGTTTGCTCCGCAAAAGCCGTTCCAGACAAAATCGCTTTCTATTTCATCAGCCGAGTTGAAAACGGACGGCGTAACATCATAATCAAACTCACCCGTTCTCCAGCCGAGAACACGGTCGACAGTGCCGTCTGCCAAAAGCTCAAGGGCACGTTTTACGAGAATTTCACGTTTTATTTCTTGCATCGTAAATCCTCCAATCTCTTGTTTTCACCGAGTTTTGCAACCGTTTCGGCGAAATCGTTCATAGTCTGCGCAAACTTTGCGCCCTCCGCCGCACTTACCCATTCGACACGTGTGCGCTCTCTTTCTATGCCGAGGTAATCGAGCATAGAGAACAAAAGCGACATACGGCGTCTTGTATAATAGTTGCCGGAGGTATAGTGGCAGTCACCGGGGTGACAGCCGCACAGGATTACTCCGTCTGCGCCCCTCTGGAACGCACGCAGTATAAACATCGGGTTTACTCTGCACGAGCACGGTACTCGTATAATTTTAATTTCTGCCGGATAATTCAATCTGTTGTTACCGGCTAAATCCGCACCGGCATATGAACACCAGTTACAGCAAAACGCCACGATAAGCGGCTTGTAATCATTTACTTGCATATTGCGTCCACCTCCGCTACGATTTGTTTATTCATAAAGCCTTTAAGATCCATTGCACCGGACATACAAGCAACCGTACAAGCACCGCAGCCTTGGCACACAGCCTCGTTTACCACAGCGACACGGCGTTTTCTCGTTGTTCTGTCGGGCATTCTGAATTCCTTAACCTCATATGTTATCGCTCCGTAAGGACAAACCTTTTCACAGGTCGAACAGCCGTTACACATCATTTCGTCGGAATGTGCCACGCACGGGTTACCCGTAAGCTTATCCTTGCAGAGAAGTCCTATTACCTTTGATGCGGCGGCGCCTGCCTGGGAAACCGTTTCCGGAATATCCTTCGGACCCTGGCACGCTCCCGACAGGAACACACCTGCCGTAGGACTTTCAACCGGACGGAGTTTCGGATGCGCCTCGGTGAAGAAGTCGTTTGTATCCATACTTGCGGTCAGCATTGTCGCAAGCGGACGAGCCGATTTATCAGGCTCGATAGCGGCGGCAAGGACAACAAGATCAGCGTCTATATTAAGCTGCTTTCCCGCAATCAGGTCGGACGCTCTTACCTTAAGCTTATTGCCCTCGGGTGAAACCTTGCCGACCATACCTTTTATGTAATGAACTCCGTATTCCTCAACCGCACGGCGGTAAAATTCATCAAAGTTCTTACCCGGAGTACGAACATCTATATAGAATACGTAAACGTCCGTGTCGGGATATTTATCTCTCGTAAGCATAGCGTGCTTTGCGGTGTACATACAGCAAATCTTTGAGCAGTACTCCTTGCCCTTTTCCGAGCAAGCCTCACATCTTGAACCTACGCACTGAACAAACACAATCGTATGCGGATGAACTCCGTCCGACGGGCGGAGAAGCTTACCCTGTGTCGGGCCTGCCGCATTTGTAAGTCTTTCAAATTCAAGCGATGTGATAACGTCTTTTGACTGCGAATATGCGTATTCGTCAAACTTATCCATCGAAATGGGATTAAATCCCGTAGCTACAACGATTGCGCCGTATTTTTCGTTTATAAACTCGTCCTTTGCCTCGTAATCTATTGCGCCTGCGGTGCAGACCTTTGAGCAAAGACCGCATTTTCCCGTTTTAAGCTTTAAGCAGTGGTTGGGGTCGATTGTGGCAACCTTGGGCACTGCCTGTGCAAACGGAATGTATATCGCACGGCGGTTGTCCATTCCGAGATTGAACTCGTTGGGGACTTTCCTCTGCGGACATTTTTCCGTACAGGCGCCGCAGCCCGTGCAAAGTTCCTCTTTTACGTATCTTGCACGCTTTTTAATAGTAACGTCAAAATTTCCGACAAAGCCTTTTACGTCCGTAACCTCCGAATATGAGAAAATTCTTATATTCTCGTTCTGGGCAACGTCAACCATTTTCGGCGTTAAAATACAAGCCGCACAGTCGAGAGTCGGGAAAGTTTTGTCAAGCTGTGACATCTTTCCGCCGATTGTCGGCTTTGTTTCGACAATATCAACCGGGAAGCCTGCGTCAGCAATATCGAGAGCCGTCTGAATACCGGCGATACCGCCGCCGATTACAAGCGCACGCTTTGTTACGGGGCTTTCACCCGGTGTGAGCGGTGCGTTGAGATTTACTTTTGCAACAGCCGCTTTTCCGAGAATAATGGCTTTTTCCGTGCCTATCGGCATTTCCTTATGTACCCATGAACACTGCTCACGGATATTTGCAATCTCAACCATATACGGGTTAAGTCCCGCCGCTTTGGCGGTTTTTCTGAATGTCGCCTCATGCATACGTGGCGAACATGAACATATAACAATTCCCGTAAGCTTATGCTCCGCAATTGCATTTTTTATAATATCCTGTCCCGCCTGGGAACACATATACTGATAATCGGTGGAGAAAACAACCCCAGGCTCGCTTTCGAGAGCCTTTGCAACCGATTTTACGTCAACCGTTCCTGCAATATTTGTACCGCAGTGGCAGACAAATACTCCAATCCTTTGCATAGTTTGTATCTCCTTTCTATTTTGAATACTTTCTGAATGCGCTTACCAATGCCTGCTGGGGTATTTCGCCGTCAAGAAGCTCGGGTATATCGTCGGGTTTTAAGTGATTTGCGCCCTTTTCCCTTATTACAAGCTGTCTTAACGCCTCAATCAGCTTTGCCGGCTCAACGCCTCTGGGGCATCTGTCCACGCAAGCCATACATGACAGGCATTTATATATCGAATCTGAATTTTTGAGAGCCTCTATATCTCCCGTTTCAACCATATATACAAACTGATGCGGATGATATTCCATATCATCATAGGAGGGACAAGTTCCCGAGCATTTTCCGCAGCGCATACATTTTAAGGGATTAACTCCGCTCATACGCAGTATCTGCTCTTTTTCACGCTCTGATTTATTCTGCATCTTTATCCTCCTTTACTCCCAATGCCTCAGCCAAAAGCTCCGTAAAATAAACTACGGGAATATCGCTGCCGTTCTTTAAAAGGTTATATCTGCAAAGAGGACATGCGGTGACTATCATTTCCGCTCCTGCCGCCTTTGCGCTTGTCTTTACGGCATCGCTCTTTTTCTTTGCCGAGTCTGCGTCGTCAACCACAACATAACCGCCGCAGCATTCGTTTCTTGCCGGATATATGACAGGCTCTGCGCCGAGTGCACGTATGAAATCCTCCATTATCGACGGATTTTCGGGGTCATCGAACTGCATTACCTTACCGGGGCGCAGAAGCAGGCAGCCGTAATAAGCCGCAATTTTCTTGCCCTTAAGCGGATTTTTAACCGCTTCTTTTATCTTGTCAAAGCCGATTTTATCACGCAGAAGCTCAAGATAATGATACACTTCCGTTTCGCCGTTATACGGTTCGGAAGGCTCTTTATCCTGTGCCATATATGTATTTGCCTTAAGGGCAAAATCCGCATTTGTCTGCATTTCGTGATTTGTCCGCTTTATAACGTTATGACAGGCGGAACATACCGTAACCAAAGGCTGATTTTTATCTCTTGCGGCAGCAAGCGCACGCACGCTCGAAAGCTTTGACGCAATTTCGTCCTTTGCGCTCACGTAAACGCCGCCGCAGCATTGCCAGTTTTCTATTTCGCAAAGCTCTGCGCCGAGTATTTCGGCGCATTTTCTTGCGTAAAAATCAAGGTCTTTAGCCTTTGTACGGAGTGTACAACCCGGAAAATAACTAACTTTCATTTTAATAATTCCTTTCTGCACAAAATCCGTTTCGCTTTTTCTCAAACCATCTGTTCGGGGTGGAACACCTCGTCAAATTTTTCTTCTGTAAGGAAGCCGAGTTCAACGCACGCCTCTTTAAGCGATATATTGTCCTTATATGCCTTTTTGGCTGTTTTTGCGGCGTTTTCGTATCCGATATAAGGATTAAGCGCCGTTACAAGCATAAGTGAATTATGCAGATTATGATGCATTTTTTCCTTATTTGCCTTTATTCCGACAGCGCACTTCTTGTTGAACGAAGTAATCGCCTCGGCAAGAAGTCTTGCCGACTGCAGGAAATTGTATGCCGTTACGGGCATAAACACGTTAAGCTCAAAGTTTCCCTGCGAAGCCGCCATTGCAACAGCCGTATCGTTTCCGATAACCTGTACGGCAACCATCGTTACCGCCTCGCACTGTGTCGGGTTTACCTTACCCGGCATAATTGACGAGCCGGGTTCGTTTTCGGGGATTGTAATTTCGCCCAGACCGTCACGGGGACCCGATGCAAGCCAGCGGACGTCGTTCGCTATCTTCATCATATCGCACGCCGTTGCCTTGATTGCGCCGTGTGCGAAAACTATTTCGTCCTTTGAAGTGAGGGCGTGGAATTTATTCTGCGCCGTTACGAACGGTTTGCCCGTAAGCTCCGCAACTTTCTTTGCCACAAGCTCCGAGAATCCTTTGGGGGCGTTAAGTCCCGTTCCGACAGCCGTACCGCCGAGAGCAAGCTCGTACAACGGCTTAAGCGAAAGCTTAAGCAGTTCCGCATCACGTTCAAGGCTCGATCTCCAGCCGCTTATTTCCTGGCTGAATTTTATCGGGGTAGCGTCCTGAAGATGAGTACGTCCCGATTTTACTATGCCCTCATGCTCCGCCTCAAGCTTTTTAAACGTTTCTATAAGTCCCTCTACCGCCGGCAAAAGCTTATCCTCAATCGCCGTTACGGCAGAGATATGCATTGCTGTCGGGAAAGTATCGTTTGATGACTGGCTCATATTTATATCGTCATTCGGGTGGGCTATTTTCTTTCCTGCAATCTGATTTGCACGGTTTGCAATAACCTCGTTTGCATTCATATTCGACTGCGTGCCCGAACCCGTCTGCCATACAACAAGCGGGAAATGACCGTTAAGCTCGCCCGAGATAACCTCATCGCAAGCCTGCGAAATCGCACCGAGCTTTTCCGCCGTCATTTTTTCCGGCTTAAGCTCGCTGTTTGCAAGCGCCGCCGCTTTTTTGAGTATTCCGAATGCGTGAGTGATTTCACGGGGCATTGTTTCTATGCCCACGCCGATTTCAAAGTTCTCATGGCTTCTCTGCGTCTGTGCCGCCCAGAGTCTGTCGGCGGGAACTTTCATTTCCCCCATCGAATCGTGTTCAATACGGTATTCCATTTCAATTACCACCTTTATATATCAAGTTTGTTAATAACTTCTTTTAACGTTTCCGCACTCTTTACAAGCTTTGCTCTTTCCTCATCGGTAAGCGGTACAAGCACCTTTGATCTTGCTCCGTCCTTGCCGATAATATTGAGAACGCTCAATGCAACGTCCTCCACGCCGTACTCGCCGTGCATCATTGTCGACACCGTCATTGTTGTGTCGATACCCGTAAGCAGGCATTTGCATATATGACAGACAGATGCCGAAACCGCATAGAAGGTAGCGCCCTTTCTTTCGATTACCACGCCGCCCGATTTGCGCACATAGCGCTCAACGTCCTCACGGTTGAAGTCGGGCATTTCTATACCCGTGCATTTTATAAGTCTGTCGCAGTCGTTTATCGGAACATTTGAAATGTTTGCAACCGACCACGGAATAAACGATGAATCGCCGTGTTCGCCGAAAACGTAAGCATGAACGTTACTCTGGCTTATGTTGTAATACTCCGAAAGTCTTGCACGGAGTCTTGACGTATCGAGAATTGTTCCCGAACCGATAATTCTGTTCTCCGGAAGTCCCGACTTTTTGCAGAACGTATATGTAAGAACGTCGACAGGATTGCTTACTATTATGTAAGTTGCGTCCGGAGCGTGCTTTGTTATTTCCGGAATAATTGTTTTTGTGATGTCAACATTCGTCTGCGCAAGTTCCAGTCTTGACTGTCCCGGACGTCTTGCTATTCCCGACGTAAGGATTACAATGTCGGAATTGTTTGCGTCACTGTAACTGCCAGCATAAACCGAACAAGCTCCGCAAAACGGCGTTCCCTGTCTGATGTCGAGCGCCTCGCCGAGAGCTTTTTCGTTGTTAATGTCAATCATTACAATCTCCGAAGCAATTCCCATAACGGTAAGCGTATACGCAATGGTAGAACCCACGCTTCCCGTTCCGATAATAGATATTTTGTTCATAATGCACCTTCCCCGTTTTTATTTTGTTTGCAATATTACAGCTCTATGCCGCATAATAAACCATTATTATTGTACATCAAAACTTCACTCATGTAAATTGTTTGTTTTGTATAACCGTAATACATTTATTATATACCTTTGAGCATTAATCAAAGATAATATAATTTTATCACTTTGTTAAAAAAAAATCAATACACATTTTAGACAAATTCCGAGGTTTACAGCCAAATTATTCGGTATATATACAAAACGGACTGCGGCAAAATGCCACAGTCCGAATATGTTATCCGTTTATTTTCTTTAAAAACTTCTCGTGCGCCGCTCTTAACTCCTCGGCTTTTTCCTCCGGAGCGGTCGGGTTGCAGTGCGCCCATGCGCCCGTTTCCGATGATGCGTTGAACTTAATCTTTTCCTTGCTTCTCATCGGCGGATAGAATGCAATATGGAAATGATAGTAATCCGATACGTCCTCGCCGTTTACGGGGTTCTGATACATACACATCATATACGGGAACGTGTAGTCAAACAGGCTGTCGAGCATACCTGCCGTTTCCTTTAATATGTTTGCAAGACTGTTCTTCTCACGCTCGGTCATCTGCGTAAGGTTCTGGAAATGTCTTTTTGCGCCTATGTACACGCCGTACGGGTATTCGCTGAAGAACGGCAGGAACGTTACGAAATCCTCGTTCTCGAAGATAATTCTTCTTCCGTCATTGATTTCATCCTCCATCATATCACAGATAAGGCACGAGCCGTTATCATGGAAATGCTCCTTACAGGACGCCATTTCAAGCTCAAGCTTTTTCGGCACTACCGAATAGCCGTATATCTGACCGTGCGGATGCGGCATTGTTACGCCGACAGCTGCTCCCCTGTTCTCAAATATGAACACGTACTTTATTTTCTCGTCCTTGCTTATTTCCGTAAAGCGCTCCGTCCACAAATCAACCAGTTCTCTTATATGCGGTTCGGGAAGCTCCGGAAGCGTTACCGTATGTTCGGGCGAATAGAGTATTACCTCGCATTTACCGTATGCGGGCTTTGTTTTATATATTCTTGTTTCCACATCGTCCGGAACGGGCGGATTCTGCGATAATGCCGGGAAGTCATTATCATACTTATACACCGTAAACTTATCGGGCACTTTTCCCGAGCCCGGACAAAACGGACACCAATCCTTCGGCATCTGCGGTCTGTTCTGACGGTTCGATGCAACCATAACCCAATCCTTAACCAACGGGTTCCAACGTAATTCTGCCATTTTAAAAATCCCCCTTGAATTTTATTACCTATATATTATATAGCTGTTTTAGCCGTATGTCAATAAATTTTGTCATTTTTTTGCCGAAAACCTTTTATTCGGAATTGTTTATGTTGTATGCGCCAAAGACAAGGATTGTCCTGATTTTTTCAGGATTATTACAATTGGGTAACAATGCCGAAAAAGCCTTGACCTTGCCCGTCTTATGCTGTATATTGTAACTGAAATTTAATGCCGCACAGGCGGCGGAACGGAGATTATTATGAAAATTTATCCAATGCCATACAAATACGACGAAAAAGACGAATTTTTTGTTTTTTCGGGAAAGCTTACCATTAAGTACAACGAGGATTTCCCAAAAGAAAGAACGCTTACGCTCCTTGCGGAGCTCTGGAGCAATTTTACGGGAGCAATGACCGAAATAGAATTTATTAGGGACGCATCGCTTTTGCCTCACACATTTTCGGCAGGCGGAGTTACAGCCGTATGCCCCGATGAATTTGAACACGCAATATCGGTAACAACGGCAGGCTTCGGCGCTGCCGCAAAGGAATACAAAGGACTTATCCACGCTTTCTGCACGCTTTTGCAGATTATACAGCCGGAGCGCATTGATAACGAGGACTTCAAAAAGTTCCATATGTCCTGCTGTGATGTATTTGACAAGCCGTCAATAGCTTTCAGATGTTTCCACATATCATTCCTGCCCGGTATGTTTACAACGGTACAGCAGACAATACGTATGTGCGGACTTATGAAATACTCGCATATTCTGATAGAATTTTTCGGCACAATGGAATTTGACTGCTTAAAGGAGCTTTCCTACAAGGGCGCATACAAAAAAGACCAAATACGTCCGCTTATAGAGGAGGCGCAGGCGCTCGGACTTGAGCTTGTGCCGATGTTCAATCATCTCGGACACGCCGCCTCGGCAGACAATTCAACGGGCGTTCATGTTGTATTGAACCAGGCTCCGCATATGGCGGCGCTGTTTGAGCCGGACGGCTGGACGTTCTGCCTTTCCAATCCGCAGACAAAGGCGCTTTTAAAAAGCATACGCCGTGAGCTTATCGAGCTTTGCGGCGACGGAAAGTTCTTCCATATGGGCGGCGACGAGGCGCACAGCCTGGGAACGTGCGACGTATGCCGCAAAACTCCGCCCGAAAAGCTGTATGCAGATTATGTAAACGAGGTTGCCGAGGAGATGAAAGCCGAAGGCAGACGTGTTATCATATGGGGCGAAACAATGCTCGAGCATGACCGCTGGAGATACCACACCGACAGCTTCGGACACAAGTACGAAGCAAGCGAAGGTACACCGCCGACCGCCTACAAGGCTCTCGATATGCTTGACAAGAGCGTTATAATAAACGACTGGCAGTATGAAATATGGGACGACAACGTTATAACAAGCGAATACTTAAAGCAAAAAGGATTTGACGTTATAACCGCCTCCGCAACAGAGGTTAAAAACACGGACGCACTCTGCAAGGCTGTAAGAAAGCACGGATATTTCGGACATATGCAGACGGTATGGTCGAAAAAGTTCCTGCCGATACTTATAACACGCGGAGGAACGTCATCATGGTCGGAAAACATTGACGCAATTGACAAGCTCGAAAGAGGAGAACACAATTTTGTGCGCCAGTATATGCTTATGGGACACAGAAGCGGTGATTTGCTGAGAAAAGTTCTGCCGGAAGCGGAATTGGAATTTTCAGTAGTATAAAAAAACACAGAATAAACATTAAAACAGGCTGTAAAAATAAATTTTACAGCCTGTTTTGTTATGATTGGGGAGAACCTGAATTGTATTGTTACTACCGCATTATTTCTATAACGGGCGACGATATTACGCCCATATCCTTTAAGCAGTATTCATAGCTCCATCTGCTGCCCTCGGTGTACCACTCGCCCGGACCTATCCAGTCCTTTTGGTAATCGCACATATGGAGCGTTCCGAACGAATTATGTCTGTTTCCGAAACATTTTATGCGTATGGTGTGCTTGCCTTTTTCAAGATGACCCATATTGACCTTATACGGAGCAAACGCAAGCTTTTGCGGCTCCTTATCATCAACGGAAACCTCAAGCAGTGCGCCCCTGTAGCGTGAAACGGTTATCTCTGCTTCTCCGCTTTCGTTTGTTTCAAAATCAGCCTCGTATACGAGGTTTCCGCCGTAGAACGGCATGCCCTGATTTGTTACCGTTCCGAAACCTATTCTCTCCTCCGGCTCAATCAGTGTTTTTTCAGTACCGCACAGCTTAACGCCGAAATTACCGAGTAAGAAATAATTCTCCAAGCCCAGCGCTCTTCCGAGCGGAGCTTTTATCAAAAGCTCGTTTCTGCCTTTCTTTACGGGCGGCAAATCCATTGTGTGTATGCTCCTGTCCGTAAAATATCCGTTTACTTTTATTTCAACCCTTTCACCGTTGAAGTAAACCTCCTCGGCTTCCTCAAAAGCGAGCCTTACATTTGTTTCGATATTGCTGTCAAAGGTAAAGCGCAGTGTCGGGAATACCGAGATTTTTTCCTTGCCTACAGTCCACGGCTGTGCGCCGGAACCGCTTGCAAGCGGATAATCATAGCGCTTGCGTATTTTTTGGTCTATGCGCAGAATTTCCTCCGTGTCTTCAAAGTTCACGCCGTCCTCCGACCATTGCGCCATATCAAGCACAAGAACGTTGTCCTCTTCACGCTTGCAGTCAACAGCACCTTTGAAGTCTATCGTTTCGACCGTCTGCTTTGCTTTTTCTGCTTTCGGCTGTACACTCTCTTTGCCGTTCAGCCTTATCAGCAAGCTGTCGGAGCTGTATATTGTTCTTTCTATAACGGTATATTCTTCCTCATACCCGCACGGCAACAATGTTTTATGCGAATATGAAAGCGGTTCTTCCTCACCGGTAACCGTATTTAAAAGCGACGGTGTATGACTGCCCTTTATATATATTGTAATATGCTGTGCATCGACAATATCCGGATTGGTATTATACTCACGGTGAGCAATAAATACATATCTGTCACTGCCGTCCTCTCTTTCGCAGTATATGAGATTATCGGCTTCACTTCCGTCCTCGTTTTGTATCTGCAAGGTGCGGAAAAATTTTAAATTCTCATACAATGTCGGAGAAACATAGTTCACCATACTGCATTTTTTGTACAAATCATATACCTCGTCCGAAACAATTCCGTCTATTTGCGAGGGACAATCTCCTATAAAAATTATATCTCCGCCGTTTTTCTGATACTCGTTTAAAATATCAAACGTTGTCCGACGCATTGTAATAAGAGTCGGTACGACAACAGCCGAATATGCCATCGCTCCCACGTGCAGTTTTTTATCGGTACTGCTTTCGTACTGTTCCGGCAAAAGTCCTTCGTTTATAAAATCAAAGTCCAGATGATTAAACAAAAGTCCTTCTATAACATCGGTAAACTGCTTTTCAGCAGTTTCTATATGACTGTTTGAAACGTCCTTATGACCGAGCATTGTCCATGTGGACTCTATCGGGTGTATCACACCGATATTTACGACAGGCTTTCCACGTGTAAGTACGGTGTTCACTCTTGAGATATGATCCTCGATATAACTGTATTCCTCATACCACGGCGACTGATAACCTATCGACGCCGGGTAGTCACGCTTTGCACAGCCTTTCATTGACACCCACGAAAGATGGAGCGCACGCTGTGTTACACCCAAAACCGCCTGCCAGTCGGCATGGAATTTGTGACCTCTGAAATCAAAATCCCAGCCCGTTACACCGCATTCCTCGGAGAGCATTCCCTCCTTTGCATACTGATGCACTGCCGACTGCGCCTGCTTTGCCGTTGAAAACTCCGTCCAGTTGCAGAGCATATCGATACCGGGAATATCAAAATATTTATACGAACGCATAGCGTCACCGATGCCTGTTGCCTGAAGCCACAAAAATACCTCGCCGTACATATGTCCCGTATATGCAAGTCCGTCACGCTTACAGCGTTCCTGACACATAGCGCAGAACGTATTTGCAAACCTGTCCGTCAGGTGCTTAAAGTATCTGTATCTTTCCGTTCTTGAGCCGTCCGCTCTGTCCCATCGGATTTCGGGCAGTTTGTCGAGTATGGAATAACCGTATTCGTCTTTAAAGGTTTCGTCAAAATCGGTTGTCCATGCATAACTCATATCCTCATCACTCTGTGACAGTGCCGGGAGCTTTATATCGCAAAAATGCGGTTCATCGCTGAACATCATAGGCACGCTGTTGCCGAAATACTCGCCCACCGCCTTTTCATAAGGCGGATATGTAATGTCGATAAAATCGGAAACGGCTTTTTTCGACAGCAGATCGGCATACGTCTGATTATTAAACCAGCCGAGGTTTTCCGTTGTACAAACGTACACGTACCACAAATTCCCCCGCTTGCTGTCCGTTTTTTCTTTTCTGTAGCGGAGCAAGGTGTTATTTTCCATTGTTATATTAAAGCAGCGCACAACATACGGCTCGCCCGTTTTTATTCCTCTTTCCTTGTCAACGGATTTGAGCTTCTTTTTTGTCATAAGCAAGAATTTTGAGCGGTTTTCGGGATTTTTCGTAACAAAACCGCCGGCAAATCCCGACGCATATCTGTCCTCATCATACAAATACGCAAGCATATCCTCGCTTTTTGCCTTTTCAGCACAAGCCTTTACCAAATCCATAAACTCATTGCTCAGATACGGCACGTCCAGTCCGCTTCGGGGATGCATAAAAAATCCGCCGAAACCCATTTTTTTGAAATCCTCTATCTGACGCATAAGCTCGTCCTTTTCAAGCTTGCAGTTCCACGCCCAGAACGGCGCTCCGCGGTATTCGCTTGTCGGATTTTTAAAAAGCTCCATATCGAGCCTTTCCGAATTGTTATGTTTGTATATCATAGTGTATCTCCCTTGTTATTGTTTTCGGGTCGATGAAGGCATCGACCCCTACGGTTTATGTTTTCTTTTCGGGTCTATGTATGTCCGCCGTTCGGGCGATACGGCATTAACCACACGGCGTACCGTGACGGTTTCGGCAGGAGCAAGCCCCTGCCCTACGGAATGATACATTCCGTTTTTCGGGTCGATGTGGGCATCGACCCCTACCGCTTTGCGGTTTTGTTTCGTGTCTATGTCTGTCCGCCGTTCGGGCGGTATGGCGTTGCCCCACGGAATAATACGTTCCGTTACTCGGGTCGATGAGGGCATCGACCCCTACCGCCTTGCGGTTTTGTTTCGTGGCGGCAGATTGCCGTTAACGCCCCGTAGGGGACGATGCCTTTCATCGTCCCGCCTCATACATAGATTGTATCACATTTTCCCCCAATAGAAAATCTTTAAAATTAACGTAAAAGTCTGAATAATTAAACTATTTCCACGCTTTCCATGCCAGTCTGAACGCAATATCTGCGGTTTCCTGTCTTGTCAGCACATCATTTTCCGCAATTTTGCCGTCTTTTGCGTCCATATATCCCAATCCGAGAACAAGACGGTACACCTCGTTATTCGCATTTGATGAGGAATAATCGCTGTACTTTGAAAGCGTAAATGATGAATCGGGGCGATTTGTGCGCCAGCCGGGATAACGTCCGTCGCCCAAGAGTCCGGCAATTATTGTCATTGCCTCGCCTCTTGTAACGCTTGCGTCGGGATAAACATTTTTGTTTTTATCCAACTTTACAAGTCCCAGATACCTCGCACCGTCCATACAGCCGTATGTGGGGTCGGTATTGGGCAAATCGTTAAATGCATTTCCGTTCGGGTCGTACCATACACGCTTATCAACACGCAATGCACGCATAACGGCGCTTACAAAATCCTTTTTCTTTACGTTTGTATTCGGCTCAAATGCGCTTCCGCTTGCCGCACCGATAAATCCCGTAAGCGAGGAACGCTCTATTTCCTCTTTTTTGGGATTTGACGAACTGACATCGCTGTACACATCATGCGCACTTGAATTGCCGAGGGAGATATGAGCGTTTGAAACGCCCTGGGTTGTTCTTGTTATCTGATAATACATGGTCTTATATTGCGACTTCATCTCAAACGTATAACCGCTGTCGGTCTTGGTAGTGGGAATGTATGTCGGAATAACTTTTCCGTTCGGCGTTACCGCCTTAACGGTTATCTTCGTATTTGTCTTTATTGTCACCTTGCCCGTAATCGGCTCAACAAGTATGGGAGCTGTTCCGCCGTTTTCAAGCGTTTTTTCGTCCTCGGACATAACCTGACCTGTGTTTCTCGTGTCGCCTATTACCGTAAGCAGCATTTTTCTGCTCGAATAGAGCGGTGCGTCATCAATGCTGTTGAGATATGCGGTTGCATGGTAATTGTTTATTTCAAACTTAACGTCGTCAAGCTCAATTGCTCTGCCGCTTGTGTATCCGCTTATTGCCTGCGCCTTGGGCGTATTCATACGGAATATTTTATTATTGAAGTCCATTGATAATTCGCCCGTTGCAGATACGAAGTTTTTGTCACCCTCGTATGCGTCCTTGGTAAGCTGAAGCACACGGTTGTCATATATGTCCTCGTCGTACTGATCTTCAAACACTATACCCGTTTTTCCGACAAAACCCATATAGTGACCGTACATATCGGCGCTCAGCATATACTGATCCAAGCCTGCAAACTGCTCGTTTCCCTGATAGCGCTTGTATGCAAACGATGCGTCGGTTTCCTGTACGTCACCTCGCAGGAAGATACGACCGATTGCAGGGAACGCCGTCATATATTCCGGCTGAGTTGCCGATTCGTGTACCTCTTTGCGTATGTTGGACGAATTTGCGGAAAGATCGTCTGTGTCACCCGAGCGCCACTGGAACAGCACGGAATTCATTCCCTGAAGTGCGCTGTATGCGCCCATCATAAGAATTGTTTCGCCCCTGTATTTGTTCGGGGGATTATCGTTCCATTCCGATATTACATACGGGTGTCCGAAAACACGCCTTACGGAGGCTTGCGAAATCATATTTTTCGGAGCTTTGTCATTCCCCTGGTCAAGCACCGAATTAACCTCGTCACTTCTTATCATTCCGTTTGTATACTTGTGCGAGGGCCAGTTTCCCGAATAGATATGCGTATCGGTGAAATCAGTGTTTCTGTTGGAGTAGTAAGTAAACGTTTCTATACCGTTTCCTGCCCATGAGGTAGAACCCGTTACCATATTTTTCACGCCTATGCTCCGAAGATGCGAAATTACCTCGTTAAAAAATTTCTCCTGCAACTCTGCCTTGAACATATACTCATCGTTCCATCTCACCGCACGGCGGCCGTCGTTGCCGTCCATACATATCTTAACGGTTCCGTCCTCAAGGCTTTCGCCGTCTCTAAGAGCGGGTTTGGGTCTTGCTGTGTCCTTATCATCGCTCCAAGCTTTGTTGAGTTCCTCCGTCGTGCCGTACTTGTTGCGTAACCATTCGTTATACTGCGCCGTAAGCTCCGCCGAATATTTTTCCGAGCCGTATGTAAAAGGGCATAGAGAATCTTCATTCTTAAGCTCCATAAGCACAATTGCCGGATCGTCTTTCAGCTTTCTGCCCGTATATTTGTTTTCGTAGTTTAAGAATGCGTCCGTACGCTCTATGTACTCCTCTTTAAGATCACTGTTAAAATACGCATATGTCTTTGACACGTGTTCAAGGTCATATACATCGGACATTTCCGAGGTAATCGGCGTGCCTATCATAAGGTCGAGATATATATAGACGCCTCTCGATTTGAGTTCATTTATGAAAAAGCACAGCTTGTCCATTTTGTCCTCACGCATAACACGTCCGCCGTTTTTTCTCGGACCCCAAAGCTCGCCCGAATCCGTAAGGTGCAGACGTGCGAGATTAAATCCGCTCTGCGCAATTCTTGCGGCACGCTCGACTGCCTCGTCACGCTCCATATAATGCGACGCCGCAACGTTCACGCCCCAGAAGTGTGCGTCCGTGCCGTCCTCAAACTTAAACGTATCGCCTTCGTAATGATTTAAAAAGCCGTGCTTGCCCGCCGGTGCGTCAAGTATATCGGAGGAGTCGAGAATAGTTCCTCTCACCTGACTTGCCTTTGGATATTCATAGACAAACCAGTCCGAAGTATCGGGATTTGCCTCCTTCGATGCCGCTCTTGAAACTATGGGAGTAAGCGACATAAGTATTGCGGCGGCGGATATTAATGATATAATTCTATTTTTCATTTTCAGTCATTCCTCCCTGTGCCGAATATAACGCTCGGCGTATACGGTGTAAGCGTACCGTCCCACACGAATATTTTTACGGACGATACATTTGATACATTGACATCTGTAAATGTGACTTTATTTTCACCGTTTACCGTCTGCACATCATTACTTTTTGCATATTTCAGCACGCCGTTTTCGTCATAAAACGCCAAATACATCTTTCCCGAGGTTTTTGTTTCCGACAGGAACTTTACCGTAACGGAGGTTGCCGAGGCGATATTTTCGCTCGTGATTTTTTCTCCGTTCTGATTTTCGGGAAGCTGTGTAAACTGCATAGGATATTTTGATACGGGGGTTTGTCCGTAATTAAATATTTCCGTTGCCGTGTTTCCGTCTTTTGCGTAATATTGAAGATTATCAATATTATCACATAAAAACGCCTGCGTATATCTTTCTCCGCTGCCAACGGGGTTTGAACCGTCGGTTGTATAATATATTTCCGCTGTTTTTGAATTGCAATCCAATGCTATTTTGGTAAATCCGTTTTCAACTACCCATTTCGGCGTTATGTGCAAAGGCACGGCTTTGTCCGTTTCCTTTTCGGCAGTCCAGATATATTTTCCGTTATGGCGCAATTTTGAAAGAATTGTTCCGTTTGTGAACTCCTCCTCCGAAACGGGAATACCGTGTTGGTTTGCAATTACTATGCTTTCGTTATAATATGCACCGCTCCATGAGTCTCCCGGCTGAAGTCCTGCTATACCGCCCGTATAGCCGTCGGCGTTTATTGCCGCATCGGAATAGGACGATGTAACCGTGCCGACGCTGTTTCCGACAAGACCTCCCGTATATGAGCCCTCCGCCGACGAGGGATTTGTGATTGTGCCGTTATATTGACAATCTTCAATATCACCTTTAACGGCACCGCAAATACCGCCGACCTCCGCCGTATATATTCCCGACACACCCGACACGCCGATAACAATCTGCGAGTCCGACTCCGAAACAGTTCCCTCGACAAGACCGCAAATGCCGCCTGCCGCCGTATAATTGGGCGTTCCCGTTACGGTCAGCGTGCCGTTACTGCGGCAGCCCGTGAGCGTACCGCTCAATTTGCCCGCAACACCGCCGGCATAAACATACTTGCCCGAAGCGGTTATGTTTCCGCTGAACGCACAGTTTTCAACCTCCGCATTTTCGCCGTATGCCATTACGGCGCCGACATATAAAACATCATTGCCGTCAGCAGTTATATCCGAGCTTACGTTAAGATTTTCTATACGGCAGTTTTTTCCGTATGCTATTATTCCGCATTTGCCCGATGCGCCGTCAGCCTTTGCAAGGGTTACGGTGTGGTGATTGCCGTTTATCGTTCCCGTAAACGGATCGCTCTTATCGCCTATTGCGCTCCATACGCCGTCAACTGCAATATCGTTCACTATTTTAAATGACGCCGATTTGTTAAAGCGTATATTGTACAAATCCTTTGCCGTTTTTACAATATACGGCGACTGCGCCGTTCCCGAACCGCCCGAATATGCGTATTGTCCCGTTTCGCTCAAGAGAGTGGGTGCGGAGAATTTCGGTTCCGACCAGCATATGCCTATCGGATAATCCGCATATGTTGACGGCGAGCGGAACTCGGTGAAAGTCTTTTGTGCGCCGTCAATCTGCGACGTTATTCCGCTTGTGCTGTAATACAGGCAGTTTCTCACAAAACCTGTATTTGTATTTGCAATGCCGTCCGCCGACACGATAAGCGCCGTATCCGACTTGTAGTTTGCATAGCAGTTTTCCACAACACCGCCGTTTACCGAAACAAGACCTGCGCTGTATGCGGTTTTTATGTTATTCGTTCCCGTGGGAGCGTAAAAACAATTTTCTATTCTTCCGCTGTTTTTGCCTGCAAGTCCTGCGCCGTGATAACGCTCGTTTTTCGTTTGACTGCTTGCCGTAGGGACTTCCTTTTTAAGCCTGGCGGCAATTGTTTCGCCGTCATTGTCGAGTATTATCTGCGCTCTTGACGAGGTCTGCGAAATAATCCCGTTCTCCTCGTTCACGCCTGCGATACCGCCGTAATAGAATATTTCCGATTCGCTTTCGTGAGTATTGTCACGGGGCGAAATCGTTCCGTTTGATTTGCACAGTTCTATAACTCCGCCGTCATTTTTGCCGCATATTCCGCCGACAATCTGCGGTGAGTAATAATCATTCCCTATATTATTTGTAACTAACCGTGCGTCCGTAACGGCGGCGTTTTTTGCAAATTCGCACGCCGATATTTTACCGTAGTTAAAACCGCACACACCGCCGACAAAGCTTTTTATTGTGTAGTCGCCGTTATGTCCCGATGTTGCCTTGCCGCTGAAGGTGCAGTTTGAAATTTCGTTTTTGTTGTATCCGCTTATTCCGCCGACAAGCATATTGTTCCTGCGCTTTGCTTCGGGAGCGGAGTGGAGCGCCCAAACGTAGCTGTCCGAGGAGCAGTACGAAACCGTTCCCGTATTGCTGCCGCTTATTCCGCCCGAGTATGCGTACGATAAATTATACAGAGCAAAAAATATTTTTGCTCCCACCGTTCCGCTTGACGAGCAATCGGAAACCGTTCCTCGGTTGTCGCCGACAACTCCGCCCGACGCCGCCGAGGAAAAAGACGACTGCGCATATACGGACGGTGACGTTTCAAACGTTGTATAATCGTAATCTGTTTTCTCCAAGCCTTTTGCCTCGGAGCGTGAGGACGTTATTATACCCTCGTTTATTCCGCAAACTCCGCCTGCGTATGCATCGGCAATAAAATTGCCTGCATCGCCGCTGCAGTTTGCGGATATGCGTGCCTTATTGGTACAGCCGGATATTGTGCCGTTGTTTTCGCCGGCAATACCGCCTGCCGCCGTAAAGGCATATCCGTTCTGTGACGACAGCACGCCCTCTGCAGTGCAGTTTTCTATACTGCCGTCATTGTATGCGCACACGGCGGCGGCAAATGTGCGCTGTTTGTCCCGTGAAACGCCGTCCTCAGAAACATATTTCTGACTTATACCGCTATCCGCTGACGCAACACCGAGATTTTTTATCGTTCCGCCGCTGTAACCGAAAAGTCCTGCATATTTATCCGCACAGGACATTGTAAGTCCGGTTATTTTATTTCCGCCTCCGTCAAATGTACCCATAAACGGATTTTCCTCCGTACCTATTGCAGTCCAGGTGATTGACGAAAGGTCAAGCTGTGACGATAACGTCACAGTTTGACCTTTGTAAGTGTTTCCGTTATTTACACTGTCACGGAAGGATTGCAGGTCTTGGGCAGAGGAGATTGTATTCCCTGCCGCAAGAACTGCCGGCGGAAGAAAAGAAATCATCATTATTGCCGACAGAACGGCTGAAATTTTTTTCTTCATTATATCCTCCTATTCCCACAGGATACGGTACAATATTATTGCCGCATCGGCTCTCGTGAGCGCCGATTTCATATCGAGTGAGTTAACTTCATCGCAGTAGCCGTGCTTAACAAGCTCCGACACCGCTTCCTTGGCAAAATCCGATACTCTTGAAAGGTTCGGCACTGCCGTTCCTCTCTCATCGGGGTGGAGCATATTTGTTGTTTTTATGCCGTTGTATACCATTGCCGCAAATTCTTCACGTGTGATAAAATCATCGGGGCGGAAGTTTTCCGCATCTGACGAAATCATACCTGCAGCTGCCGCAGCGGCGATAACATCATAATACTTGCTGTCCTTGGGAACATCGGCAAAGCCGGGGTCTTTCTCCGAGGATACAATACCGAACACCGTTTTTAAAACGCTGACGGCGTCGCCTCTTGTAAAGCCCTGTTCGGGATAGAACTCATGCTCAAACACGGGCTTTATATATCCCTGAAGGCTTATACGCTCTATTTCCTTTTTGTACGGCTCGTATTTGCCCAAATCCGTGTACAGATCGTCAAATATGCCGTCCGGCAGATACGAAATCTTTTTGGGTGTGAAGTCTTCGCCCGATTTTGCCGTGCGGACAACCTCATAGTTCATCGTTTCATGCTCTGCCTTTGTTTCAAAGTAAGTGAAGCCGTTTTCGTCCTTGCCAGTGGGCAGTTCGCCCTTGCGGTGGCCTGTGAAATCGAGCATATACACTTTGAAATTATCCTTGCTCTTTAAGGTTATTTTTCCTATAACCGGCTGAACGACAATCGGTCCGACGCCGCCTTCTAAGATTTCAAAAGCGTCGTCCGTAAGCTTCATACCGTTGTTTTTGTTATCACCCACATATGTGAACAGCATACTGTCCGTATCGGTCAGGCTGTCGTTTGTGAGCGATGACATATAAAGCGTGGTATGCTTTGTTTCCATTTCAAATATTACGTCGTCCATCTCGATCTTTTTACCGCCGATATAACCCGTAACCGCCTGTGCACGGGGCGAATTTACGTAGTAAATCATATCGTTGTAGTCGACCATTGTTTCGTTTGTATTTGAAATAAATCTGCCTGTTTTTTCGCCGTATTTTTCAAGCTTTAAGACGTCGTTATCGGTAAAGTCCTCATCAAAACATATATCGTCCATAACAACGGTGCTTTTACCGCAGGCGGCATATCGCATATCCGCACGCAGACCCTGCTTGTTGCTGTCATATACGTCCTGACCGTAATAACGGTTTGTGTAATAGCCTTTTTCCGACTCCTTAAGGTCTTGTCTTAAAACCATTCTCGCAAGAGTCGGGAACACCTGCATTATGTCAGGCTTATAGTTTATATCGTGACCTCTGTTCATACGGAATGAGTTTTTATCGAGCAGGGCACGTTCGTCATATTTTGTGGCTACCCAGTTGAACAAGAACGGATTAATGTTGTTCGTTCTTGCAAAAGACGCCATTTCAAGAAACGCCTCACTTCTGTACGGGTTTACCTGGCTCGAATCCCATTCGGTCATGAAAAACGGTCTGCCGGCTATATGCTGACCCGCAATATATCCCATAGCGTACATTGTTTTATCGTAATTTGCCAATGTTGACACAGGGACACGGTCATGCTTTGTTCCTGCCTGTACCGCCTCTCCGTTTCCGAAAGGCAGATACCAGTAGTTCTGGAAAGTGAAAATATCGCTTTCTTTTGCGTCCGTATAGAAATACGAAGTATATACGTCAGAGCCGCCGGCGGGACACGAAGTTGTTCCCAAAAGCAGAATATCGGGAGCGTATTCCTTTATTCTCATAAATCGGTCATGATACGTTTTCCGCTCCATATCGCCCAAAAACGCTATCATATCATCATACCGCTTTTTGTTGCAGTATCTTCTGTCGGAGGAGCCGTATATTTTTACCGTTCCCTCGAACTGATCCTCGTTATCCTCAAGCGCTCTTCCGTCCGAGTCGGGCTGAGTCCACGCAAGCTTTAAAGCGTCACGTGTGGGATATTTTTCTTTAAGCCAATCGTTGAAATACTGCTGTATTTCGGCATCATGGTATTCATCGCCGCCGAGCTCGGCATTTCTGAAAATTGTCGACTCATTATACAGCGACGCCCAAACCGCCGACGGGTCATTTGCAATCGACACTCCCGTATAGGGATTTTCCCATGTGAGGAACTGCTTTGCATGTGCGTCAAGGATTTCTATATAATCGGGGTCATAATACTTTATTGCACCTGCATTTGCCTTGTCATAATACTTAATATCGCTGTTTTTGTACAAGCTTCCCCACGGGAGGTCAAAGCCGTAATACAGACCGTTCTTTTTAAGTTCGTTTAAGAAATATCCGAGCTTATCCATATTATCCATTGACAGTCTGCCGATTTCTCTTGTGTTCTCCTGCGGTTTAACAACCGCCGTTGTTATATGAAAACGCACGCAGTTAAAGCCGAGAGACGCCATCATACGTGCCGTTGCACGAGCGTCGTCCTTTGTCATAAGCATATTATCAGAAGCGATATTAACGCCCCAGAACTGACAGTCCTTTCCGTCTGCAAATTTCAGTCTGTCGCCCTCCACGGTAACACGTCCGTGCTGTCCCGACGGTTTTTCGAGAAGGTTTGACGCATCGAGCGGAGTACCCTCTATCGCCCACGGGTCAACGGGGACATAGTACGGATACCATGTGGAGTCGTACAAATTACCCTGAACGACCTTTTTCGGTATCGGCAGATACGGGTCCGTATCGGTAAGCGTTATTGAAACGATACCGAGATACGGGTCTGTAGCGCCGCCCGGAGTGTGTACCTTTATTGATTTTATTTCCTTGTCGGGATTGGGGTTTGAGAACAGCGTTGCGTCCAGTCCGACGGTTGAGGAGTTGTTCTGTCCCGACCATACTCTCACTGCCGTATCAGCCTCGAAAACGCCGCCCCACCAGTCGGAAATATTGTCGCCGACAACGAGCGTTATAACCTCCTCCGTACCGTCATCATACACTACAGTGTATGTGCCGACCGTCATTCCTATTGAGGAATACGGGCAGGAGTTTAAGAAATATATACCCTTTGCTTTTGCGTTTACGGGTATTTCGAGGTCTGTCGGGCAGTTTTTGTCGCCCCGTCCGCTCATCATGATACACGATTTGCCGTCATTTTCCTTGGGGTTTATTACTTTAAATTCAAGTCCCGAAAAATTCTGCACGCCGTATGAATTGAATATAGCCATATCGTTTGAGGGACCCTGGTCCGACCAGCCGCCTTTGCCGTCGCCGGAAACCTCGTCCGCAAAACCTCTGTTTGCAACGCCCGTAAGGTCAACGAAGGTATAATTCTGCTTATAATGTCTTGCATTATCGATAAATTCGTCCTTATCGATAACTATTATATCCGCCAGAACCGACTGAGCGGCGGAAATAACCATAGCTGCCGTAAGAGTGGCTGCAAGTACCTTATTTATAAAACCTTTTTTCACTGCATTATCTCCTTTCTCTGCCGCATTGGCGCGGCAGTGTATCAGTCGTAGTTATTTCCGTTGGGTTCATAGATAATATATGTGCATACTCTGCTGCTGTTTAAATGGAACCAGATATTGTCGCCCTTTCTTAAGTTCATTGTGGACGCACCTCTGTATTCTCTCGCATAGTTTACCTCATATCCGAAGTTCATAAGCGCAAGGGTGAACGAGTTGCGGTCATGTCTATACACTTTTGTCATATTTCCCTCGTTTATACCGTTATCGTTAAACTTGTATGCGTCGGTATACTCGCCGTTTACAATAAACTGAATAGCGGCGTCATTATAGTATGCAATATCGTCCGCCTTGTAAAATCCCTCGCCTGCGTCGGGTTTCCATGCGTCATATGTCCAAAGGCTCGAATCGTCCGGCATATGCTGATTTCTCTCTATAAATACAGGCTCTTTGCTTGTTTTTGTCGCTCTGTATTCAACGAGGTCATTTACCTGTAAATCCTTAGCTTTGATATAGTCATTGCTTACGTCAAAGGTTACGTTGTTTACCATAACAAGCTTTGAAGTATCATCGTCAACATAGCGTATATCTCTTATGAACGATGTATCGAGAAATGCCGTTGCGGCATTTTCCCAGCCCAGAAGCATAAAGTACTGCGGTATTGAATTGTATCTCGAATTGAAGTCCGATATAATTCTTAAGCCACCGCCGTCTTTATGCATATAATGCATTGTATTGTACGTGAGCCTTCTTACGGTGAACTCTCCGTCAATATTAAGGATTGCAAACCATTTCGCTGCGTTACAGTACTGTCCGCAAACAACGCCCTTTGTAGGAACGTTATGCTCGGTGAACTGCTGTTCGTATCCGAAATATTTAACATTATCAATGTTTCTTATTTCATTCTTGCTGTTTAATGTAAATTCGAGGAAGCCTGCGCCCTCGTAGTTTTTCTGTACGTCTTTTGCGTATGTAAAGCTTAAAGAACCGCTCTTTAATTTGTCCGCAACCTTGTACTCAACCTCGCCGAGGTTATCGTCTATATGGAACACCTTAATGTACTTGTCGCCCGTTCCTTTTTCCTCATATGCGTTTGTTACAACACCGCGGACAACATTTTGCAATACGTTTACGGCGTCTATCTTTATATAGCGGATTGTTCTGTCGTCCGCAAAGTATGCCGCCACGTTCTGTCCCGATATGTAATCATAATCAAGTCCGGGACGGTATTCGTCAGCCTGTATGTTGAATGTTGCAACATCGTCGCTCACGTCATACGTAACGCCGTCTATCGTGATTTTATCCTCGCCTTTTCTGCCCGTTACCTTACCGTTTGCAACACGGCTCGATGCGATAATCATAAGCTTGTCGTTTTCTTCGTCACGCCAGAAGTCGAATATCATATCGCCCTTTATGTCGAGCATTGTATCTGTCGGAGTGCCGTCAATATACAATTCGAGCGACTTAATATCGTCTATGTCCGTCCATTCTCTTTCCTCCTCGGCACGCTTAAATCTGAAGGTGTCGTGTACGGAGTAGAGAACCTGTCCGCCGTGCTTTAATTCATACATATCAATACGTATGATTTTGCCGTCACGGACAACCGTTTTTGCAAAACAGCCTTTGTAGCTGTTTACTTCATCGGTTACTTTTTTCTCGTTGAAGTATACCACAAGGTCTTTGTCGGTATCGTAAATTTTTTCGTCATTCACGAAGCTTATCTTTTTGATTTCATCAACGCTTATTTTTTCTTTATCATACGAATTGTTTACCGTTTCAACGTAATCGTAAATAACGTTTGAGCCTTTTTTAGTTTCGAGATACACTACCTCGTCATCATCTTCGTTTATATACACAAAGCCGCTGCCGCCGACCTGCGAAAGGTCTATTTTATCGGACACGTTGTATTTTTCGGTTGTGCCTTTTTTGTCGCCCGAAGTGAAAGTAAGCTCAAGCATTCTCAAAGAAAGGTCAGTGCTTACAAACTCTGCCTTGTATTTCTTTACGCCAAGTAAATCCTCCGCAACGGTTGTTTCGGGATTTTTTGTGTAAGAAATTCTGTCGCCCTCATAGGTTATATCATACTTCTGCGCATGGTGCATATTGTAGATGATATATGCCAGATCTTTTCTTGTTATTGCACTGTCGCCCGAAATTCCGTTTAAGAGATAGCTTTCGTTTGCTATTGACAAATATCCGTCGGGGTAGCCGCCTCTTAAGCTTGCAACCGCCTCGGCTTTCATCGTGCGCACAGCCATTGTGAGCGCCTCGATACGGGTAAGAGTTCTGTTCGGATAGAACATTCTCTCGTCATTCATAGTCACCACGCCCAGGATAAGCGCCGCCTCGGACGCTTTCCATGCGCTTGTTCCGACCGCTGCGTCGGAGAAGGAGGCAGTCTCCCCTCCGATCATACTGTAGTCAAAGCCTGCGGCACGGACAAATTTGTCCGCCGCCTCGGCTCTTGTTACAACGGTGTCGTCAATGGCTTCGCCCTCATAGAATATGCCGAAACCTTTGAGATAACCCTCTATCGACTCCGACACACTGCTTACTGCGGGGGTTTCCGCCTCGGTGCCGTCAGCCGCAAAAACAGCGCTCTGACAAATGAGCATTGCAAGCGTCAGCAATACAGCCGCTCCGTTTTTTAATAATCTGTTCATTGTGTCTTTTCCTTTCTGCACCTATTTTACATTAATGAATATACGATATACAGTACCTTTGCCGCCATGGCACGTGTTACGTTGCCGTGCGGATCGAACAGGTTGTTTCCTATACCGTCCACGATACCGTACTTCTGCAGTTCCGAAACTGCTTCTGCCGCATAATCGCTTATTTCATCATCGAATATTACTGCGTCATACTGATATGAAAGGTCGAGTCTTTCCGACATAATCGCACGATACAGCATTGCGCACATATCCTGGCGTGTTATCATCTGTCCCGTGCCGAACATATCGTCCGATACGCCGTTTACGTATCCGTTATGCACCGCTATGGTTACGTATTTTGCATACCATGCGTCCGCATTGAAATCCTTAAATGACGGTGCGTCATAGTTTTCTTCGGTAAGCTCGAACACTTCTATAAGCATCTTTGCAAATTCTTCACGTGTTATTGTGTTGTTCGGCTTGAAGGTGCCGTCATCATAACCGCTGATGAAGCCTTTTTCCGCAAGAGCCTTTATTGCCTCTTTTGCCCACGATACTTCGTCAATATCCGTAAAGGATACGCTGTTCTGCGGTTTATCAAAATCGGTTACGTCGGGCGAACCGCCGGGGGTTGTCGTCTTTTCGTCACGGCTTGACTTGTCGGTGCCGCCGCCACCGCCGCCTCCGCCTGTAACGCCGCTTTCGGGAGCAGTACCCGATTTCTTCGTTACGGAGAAGGTCTTTTCCGCTGTTATTGCGGCACGTGCTTCAGCCTGTGCGGCAATGTTATACACGTTTGCCGAACCCGATACAGATACCTTTGTCGAACCGCTCAGCTTAACCGCAAATTCAACCTGCATAAGCGTATCGGAAAGTATGCTTCCCTCTTTATCGCCCGAAACGGTGATTGAATTTGTTTCCTTGCTTACCTGTGAGCCCGACGGAGTGTTTGTGACAGCGTTTTCGCCGTTGGGAGTGAGGTATGTGCTGTTATAAGAAAGCTTATAGGAATATCCTTTTACGGCGTCCTTTGCTTCTTTAGGCATTTTAACCGTTACGGTCACGGCAGAGCCGTTTACCGAGGTTTCTATTTCGGGAGTAATGCCCGGAACAGTATATGTTATCGATGCAGGTGCGTCCGCATTTGTGAACACCGCCTCCTCATATGACGAGCTCTTTTTATCGGTTGTTCTCGCTCCGTTTATCGAAAGCGTATATCTCATATCCTGTGCAAGCGGTTCGAGAAGATTAAGCGTAAACACTTTATTCTCATATGTACCGTAATAATTTACGTACTTTGTTTCGCCGTCTTTTTCATATCTCAGTTTAACGCCCTCCGTTGTAAGCGTTTCGGGGAGCATATCCTTTGAGAAGTGAACCTTTATCTTATCCGCACCTGCCGATATGGGCATTGTGTTGCCCGAGCCGTCCTCTATTCTTTCAACGGTCCACGAATATCCCGTATCTATGGTTACCTGATCGAGATAAACCTTGGGACCCTGTGCGTCCCTTGATGTGTCGCAAAGCACAACTATGTTCTTAATATCGGCATAATCCATCGGAACGGTCTGTGTTTTGCCGTTTGCGTTACCCGTTCCGTTGTCGGGAATATCCGTAAGCGGAATTTCAACATATGTCCATTTGCCCTGCGCCTGTGCGTAATCGCCCAGATTTACAAGCGCTCTCAAAGGCACTGTGGTGCTTACTATCTTTGTTGTCGAGCCTACGCCTACCTGGAATTTTCCGAGGTCGGTGTCCTTGTCGGCATACAGCCAGAAGCCGAGTCTGCCGCCGTTGTTACGATATTCCGCAAGGTTTATTGATTTTGATGTGAACATTGCCGCAAGCGGTGAATTTTTTCTCGGTGAGAAGTCAAGGCAAAGCGATTTATTGCCGAGTATTGCTTTTTCGTTTGTTTCCGTTATTGATGCGCCGCCCGAGGTTTCTTTCTGATAATTTTCGTTCATTGTATCGTCGAAAATCGTTAATGCGCTCTGCATTTCGGGATTTTTTATAACGAACTGCGCCGTCTGCACCTCGTTTGAAACCGAGCCTGCCGCATTTACCGCACGCACACCGAGAATTATCGCCGTATCGTAGGGAATATCGGTTACCGTATATGTTATCTCGCTCGTTTCGCCCACTTTTTCGCCGTTTACGTAAATATAATATTTCTCGGCAAATTCGGGAGCATTATAGCTCATCTCCGCCTGATTTGAGTTCATAATCCGATACGTGAGGTTCTCGGGTTTGCCGAGAGCCGATGCGGTTACTGTTACGGGGTTGGTCGGGATTGACGCCGAGCCGTCCGACGAAACCGCCGTCATTGTGTATTCGTAATCGCTGTGTTCAACAAGGTCCGTATCCTTAAATGATGTTACGGACGGGTCAAATCTTTGGTAAACCTCACCGTTTCTGTAGAGTACGTATTCCTCCAAATCGCCGAAGAGCGGTGCGCTCCAGGAGATGTTTATTTCAAGCGCCGAAGTTGCCGATTTGAGCGACTCCGCCTTGAATTTTCTCGGGTGGTCTATGGAGCGGATAAGCGTTTCATCACTTGCGATAGGTGATTTTGCGCCGTATTTGTCTACCGCCTCAATTTCGTATTTGAAGTTCACGCCGACGGGGAAAGCGTTTCCGCCGTTATCGTCGGAGTATTGATTAACGGTTGTGCTGCCGAGAAGCTCTCTCTGACCGTCGCCGTCAGTTCTGTAAATGTTATACTGCTCTACCGCCGATGATGTATGATCCCATTTTAATACTACCTTATCCGATTTTACATCGTAAACACGGAAGTTCTTTACGGGATTTACGTTCGTTACATAATACTCGCCCGAGTAAACATATCCGCTGTTGTATTCGGGAGTATCGAGTTTAACATCGCTTGAGCCGTTGTTTCCGTCATATACACGGCGGATAAAGCCCATGTAATAAAAACGTTTCCAGTTTATTTCCTGCGGAACATCGCTGTCAAGGTTTGCCCACGTATCGTTCCAGATTGACTGGAACATATGCGGATTTGAAAGCGTGAAATCCTTAAGAGGAATTGAAACGTACATTCCATGCCCTCTGTCTGCCTCGGTGATATAGTCCGTAACAGGCACGCCTATAAAGTTTACCGAAGAATCGTGTCTGCCGTCAGGGTTTGAATCGCCGACCGCAAAGTACAGATTTTCAAGCGGAACAGCCTCGTCTATATACATATAGAAGGTTGCGTAACCCGTATCTGCATACTGGTTAATGTTTTTACCGCTCTTGTCCTCCGTATCGCCGCCTTTCTTTTCATATATATAGTAACCGCCCGCCATATATCCTCTGTAGGGATTGTACGGGTGACCGTCCTTGGGGTCATAGCTGTCTTTTTCTTTAAATATCTTCGGGTTAAGGTCAAACTTGGTAACGCCCGAGCCTATACCCAATGACGGAATGTTTTGGTTTATGTACTCTTTTGTTCCGCCTTTTACATGTACAACCGACGGGGGATTTGTTACCCATGTAAATCCGCGTGACTGAAAATTAAATACTGCCGTATCCTGATTATCGGACGGGATTTCCGTGCTGTCGGCATCGTCTGTCTTTTCGCCCGTTACCGTGCTGTACGGCGAATACATATCGTATTCGCTCTCGTGCATTCTTAATTTATATGTATATTCCGTGTCAACCTCAACATTGGCGTCGGTGTATTCGTATTTTCCCGAAGCCAATATAAAGTCATCATCTGTAAGTGTGAGCGTCTGCTCCGAAGCGCCGTCGCTCTTTACAAGCTCATACTTATCTATTGTCGCAATCGAGGGTTTTGTGAACGAAAGCTTTATTCCGCCCTTTACCTCCGATGCAAAGTCTGCCGGTGCAGGTATGCTTACAACGCTCATCTTTGCGAAGAATATTCTTCTTTGCGTTGCCGTGCCCGTGTCGGCAGGATCGGTGCCTGACGGGTCGTGCTTTCTTACCATACCTATTCCGTTAAATTCCGAGGCGTCAAAGCTTACGCCCGAAACAATATTTTCATTAAACTCGGACATGGGGATTTGAATTAATGTCAAACTTTCCTTTACGTCCGGAGTGCCGTTTTCATTTTCATCCGCATTCATATATGCGTCTGCGCTCACTGCCGCAACCGCTCCGTTCTTTGAACTCACGGTGAAATAAAGATTATTTGTGTCTGCGGCGGCGCCCAGTTTTACCTTGTAAACAATCTTTGAGTTATCTTCAATCTGAGAAAAATCCTTGTATTCATCATTTGTAAGGCGCATACGTACGCCTACCCAGTCATTGCCGTCAGCTATAGACGAATAGCTTATATCGCTCCAAAGACATTGACTGCCCTCCTGGAAAGCACGGCCGCCCTTTGTCGTGAGCTTGTTATTTTCATAAACAACTTCATCTGTTTCCGTGTGTGTTTGCATAGACATATTGAGCGCTTCACGTGCGTCCTCATTTGCCGCCGATGCTATTGCCGGAAACTGTACTGCCAGCATTGACAATATCAACAGCACAATAATGTTTCTTTTCATATGGTGATAGTCCTCCTACATCTGATATAAATTCATCTATATCCATATATGGCGGCAACCGGCGCATCGGGATTTTTCCCGATGCGCTTATTGCCTGAGTGTTATTTACCGTTTACCAGCGTTAAGATATTTGCCGAGTCGGTTACTCCCGACGGAACAAATGCGTCTGTTACCGCTGTGTTTGTAAGTATGTGGTAAATCATTGCCGATGCAAAGAATTTACCTGTTTCGTTAAGGTCGCAGCCTGTGCTGCCGATTACTGCCGAGCCGTCCTCGGTGTATTCCATCATAGCGTCGCCGACATTTATCTGTGCGCCGCCGAGAGCTGCGTTTATGTAGTATACTGTCATTGCCGCAGGATCGCTTGTTGTATCCATAAATGTGCCCATTTGCTTATAAAATGCCTTGTCGGCATCTGATGCGTTTTCGTTGTTGAGGTAATCCGGAGTGTATCCCCAGCCCTCGCCGGCAAACAATGCCGCATCGGGAGCCGCATCGGTGATTGCCTTTTTAATCACCAGAAGTTGAGTCATATAATCGCCTGCATCTTTTGCATAATACTCGTCCATACCTGCATATACCGACTTATCCTGAAGGATAACGTAATCCCAGCTTGCGGAATTAAGTATATCGCTTAATGTGAATGTACCGCCCGAAACCGTGCCGTTTACAGCTTTTGTATAAACCTTGCTGCCCTCTGTTACGGCTTTGTAATGGTCAGCCATTCTTCCGCCTGCGATGTATGCGTTTGTTACCGTAATGCTCTTGCCTGCGCCGTTTGCGATTTCGTCAACGTAATCCGACGCCTGTGCCGAAAGCTCATCGCCTATAACAAGCACGTTTGTTGTCTTTTCTCCGATTGCTTTTACGGCTGTTACGGGAACCATATCCTTATTCCAGATAAATGCCTTAACCTTATCCGTTGCAAGAACGTTATCAAAGGTTATTGTCTTTTCTTCTGCGCCGAGTGCAGCTTTCTTAACCGACTTAAGCGCACCGTCATTGTCAAATACTGCCGCATATCCCTGCGTGTCAGCCGTTACCGACATAAGCGCAACCTTTACCGTTCCCGCTTTCACGTACTTCAATTCAGCGCCGTCGCCGTCGGTGAATTTGATTGAATTCTTAACAGGTACGGTTGCCTTTGCCGATACCTTTGCCGAATACAAGCCCTCGAATGCCGATGAAACCGTTCTTACCTCGTATGTGTACTCTCCGCTTGCAAGGTCTGTGTTGTCAACATATGCGGTATCGGTTGTTGTTGCTATCTTTTCGCCGTTTCTGAAGATTTCATAACCCGATATATCCGTGTCGGTCGAGATAAGCCATGTAAGCTTAACGTTTTCCGCACTTGCCTGTGCAGTAAGCTTTGTAACCTCTGCCGGTGCTGCAATTGCAATATTCTTTATCTTTGCGGTAAAGCTTGCATTGCTCTTGGAGTCTGTACGTGCAATACCCAAAGTCCTTATAAGCGCCGGGTTCAATGTGTTCTTATGATCTACCGTTGAAAGCTGACCCGAGCCTTGTTTTACGGCAAATTTATTGAACGACGAATTTTCAGCAAATTCCGAAAGCGGAACAATTATTGTCTGGTAGCCGCCCTTTGCGCTGTCATAATACTTTGAAAGCGGTACGCCGTAGAAGTCTAACTCTCCGTAATTTAACGTACTGTTAGTCTTTTTCCACTCTGCGTTTATGGCTGTAAGCTCATCTGCTTTATCAAGGTTTGTTTCAAGCGGAAGTGTACCATACTTGCTGTCGCTAAACGCAAGGTTTGCGAGATTTGAGAAAGTACCTATTGTGAGGTATGCTCCGTCAAGGTTCTGTCCCGTTGCGTCAACGTTGAAGATAACCTGTGCATTGTCCGCATATGCTCTTGCGTCCATTACGCCTGCCGGGTGCGTGTCATTTGCCTCGCTGTAGATGAGTCTTCGTCCCGAATATCCCCAGCCTGTTGCTTTTTCGATTACTCCTGTTGAAATATCATCCTTCGGATTTGTCAGAGTACCTGCTGCAAATTCTTTGTCGCCTCTCTTGTAGAGCTGATCGTCCGTAAAGTTATTGTCGTTTAATACGATGCTGACCTCGCCGTTTGCTTCGGTTGCACCTATCTTTTCGTAATCGCCGTACTGGCTTGCATAACCTACAGCATATCCGAAGTCTGCCATATCGGCAGTCTTTGACGATGCGTAAACGGTTTCCTTTACGCCTGTTGTATTCTCTATTTCATTGAATACAATGTCATTTGTTGTAACCTGTGCGCCGTATACGGTATCGGTTACACGGATTGCATATCTTACTTCTGTTGTTTTGTCGTCAAGATTTACGTCTTTGTCGAAATATTTTCCGCTCTCTGTCGGAGTGATTATTTCTTCCTGTCTGTTCACTTTCTTGACTACTTCGTATTTTACGTTTTCGTCGGTTGTTTCTTTCCAGTTAAGCTGTACGCCATCGCCCGACTTTTCAGCCGTAAATGTCTTTACAGCTTTGGGAGCAACAATCGATATATCCTTAAGCGTAGCGGTGAATGTCGCATTGCTCTTGGAATCCATACGTGCTATACCTGCGCTCTTAAGAAGTGCAAGGTTAAGCGAATTGTCCCAATCTGCGCTTGAAAGCTGGGTACCGCCGTTGTCAATCTTACCGGCAGCCTTATTGAAGGTTGCATTCTTAATAAATTCCGAGAACGGAATTGTTATTGTCTGGTCACCGCCCTTTGAGCTGTCATAATACTTTGAAAGCGGTACGCCGACAAGTCTTAATGTTTTGTAATTTCCGTCACCCTTTACCCAGTTTGCGCTGATATTGTCAAGAGTGCTTACAACGTCTGCGTCAAGTGCGGTTTTGTTGTGAATGGGCTGCCATGTATCCTGCCAGAATTCGCCCTCGTATAAGCTCTTGTAATAGCCTAATGTAAGGTATGCTCCGTCAAGGTTCTGTCCCGTTGCGTCAAGCGTAAACGAGATGCTGCCGTCTGCATAATCTCTTGCGTCTATTACAGCGCCGTTATGTGCTGTGTTTGTTCCGGCTGAATTTCTGATGCTTATACCTGCATAACCCCAGCCTGTTGCCTTTTCGATAAGTCCGAATGATTTTGACTTATCTCTCGGATTAATCTTTTTGCCTTTTGCAAAGTCTGTTGATGTTAAAAGGTCGCTGTCCGAAAGGGTGTTGTCGTTAAGAACAACCGTAAAAGCTTTGTTTGTTGCGTCTTTTATTGCGTCCCTGTAATCACCGTATTCATTCGAGAGACCCACGCCGTAATTAAACGTAACCGAATTATCATCTCCCCAGTACGGGCTGATAAGTCTTTCCTTGAACGGATTTGTCGTAACCTGTTCGTTAAAGATAATCTCGTCTGTCTTTACCGTTGCGCCGTATTTTGTATCGACAGCCGCAATTGCATATCTTACTTCAACGTCCGTATTGTCAAGGTCTACGTCCGTATCTATATATCCGCTCTGAGCATCAATATATGTTGTGTTTCCGTCAACAGTTTTTACTATTTTATATGTAACGTCTGTGTCTGTTGTATTTTTCCAGGTAAGCTGTACGCCGTTTGAAACCTTTACAGCCGCAAAGCTTCTCGGAGTTTTGGGAGCGACAAGCTTCGCATCTTTAACCTGTATGCTGAAAGCTTTGCCCGCGCCGCTGTCGGTACGTGCTATACCTACTGTTTTTATAAGCGCAGGGTTAAAGGTTTCCGTATGCTCTGCTGTTGAAAGCTTTTGGTCGTTCTTTCCTGCCATTCTTCTGAATTCAACATTGTTTACAAATTCAGAAAGCGGTACGGTTACAACCTGATCGCCGCCCTTTGTGCTGTCATAGTATTTTGAAAGCGGTACACCGCTGAGATTCATATGGAAATAGTCAAGCTGACCTTTACCGCCGTACCAGCTTACCTTATCTGTTTCAAGAGCCTTAATTGCTGTTTCGTTGAAAGCTGTCTGATAAGCATATGAGCCGTTTCCGTTAAATCCCATATCGTACAAATTTTTGAAAAAGCCTATTGTGAGATACGCCTCGCTTACGTCCTGTCCGTCAGCATTTACAACAAATGCAATGCTTCCGTTATCCATATAATCCGTAAGGTCAAGGATTGCGCCCCTGTTGATGTCAAGCGTGCTGTTGTATTCTACCTTAAAGCCTGCATAACCCCAGCCTGTGGCTTTTTCGATAAAGCCGTTTGATGAATCCTGTCTTGCGTTTACTGTTTTTCCTCTTGCAAAATCATCTGCTTTATCATCAAATGTTATGAGCTGATCGCCCGTTAATGTGTTATCGTTTAAGTTTATGATATATGCCGCAGTATCGGGATTATATGAAGAGGTCTTTCCTGCGTCATAATCGCCCCACTGGTTTGAATAACCCGAAGCATATGAGAAGTTTCCCATTCCGTTGGCTGAAGTCGAACCGCCCCAAAATCTTGAGAAAAGATTTTTTGCTACAGCAGTTGTTTCAACCTTTTCGTTTATAACTATTTCATCGCTCTTTGTAACAGCGCCGTACCTTGTATCAACAGCCGCAATTGCATATCTTATCTCGGGACCGTCCTCCGTAAGGTCGACGTCCGTATCAAGATATTCGCCCTCCTCCTCGGGAACGATTTCCGTAGTTGTACCTTTTACGGTCTTTAACACTTTATATGTAACGTCCGTATCGGTTGTCGGCTCCCATACAAGCTGTACGCTGTTTGCTGTCTTATCGGCAACAAAGTTTGTAACCTTTTTCGGAGCAACAAGGCGTATATCGTTAAGCTTTATTTGGAATGTTTTTCCGCTTTGCTGATCAACACGTGCAACACCTGCCGACTTTATAAGCGCCGGATTAAAGGTTGCCGTTCTGTCCTCGCTTACGAGCTTTTCAGCACCTTTTCCGCCAACTTTGTTAAATTCGGCATTGTTTGCAAAATCGGAAAGAGGTACTGCAAGAACCTGCGAACCGCCCGCTGTGCTGTCATAATACTTTGAAAGCGGCACACCGACATAGTTTACATATCTGTCGTTTCCGCTTCCGGGTCCCTTTCTCCAGTCTCTTGTTGTGCCCTTAGCTTCGTTATAAGCGGTGTCACCTGCGTCAAGCGCATCTTCCGCACCGTCAAGGCTTGTTGCACCTATTATATCAAAGCCTTGCGAAGTATAGTAGTCATCATAAAAACCTAAGTTATAGAGATTTTGATAAAATCCCAAAGTAAGGTATGCACCCGTAATATCCTGGTCCGTTGCGTCTATCTTAAAGACGATACTGCCGTTATCCGCATAGCTTCTCATATCATACACGCCCGCATTATGCGAAGCGTCCGAACCGGCTGTATTTCTTACGGCATATCCGGCAAAGCCCCAGCCTGTGGCTTTTTCGATAAATCCCCGAAGCGATGTGTCGTTCGGATTTACCTTTTTGTCACCGCCGTAAGCATTGCTTACAAGCTGACTGTCCTCTAACGTATTGTCGTTCATTACTATTGTACGGTCCGATGCGTCCTCCGTATTAAAAGAAAATACAGAACTTGCCGCATAATCTCCATACTCGTTTTCCAAATAGCCGGCTGCATAGTTTACAGCCGCAAAGCTATCATTTCCCCAGAAGTTTTCGATTAATTTTGTTTTTACAGCCGTTGTTTCCGTTGTATCCTCTGCGTGCGAAACAGCAGGGAACGAAATGCATGTAATTGCCATTACCGCTGACAATAATTTAGCAATTCCTTTTACTTTCATTTGGATTATTCCTCCTTTATAATATATAATTAAGTAATTAGGGTTTCGTTTGCAGGAACTGCATAGCAGTTCCTGCTCAAAACGTTTTGAGGCTTACGCCCCGATTTGATTGGTTTGGAGGTACTCCGCCCTCCGGGGGAATGGCAGTCAGTTTCGAGTGCGGAACGGACGAAACGTCCCCGACGGCGTATGTAGATACTCCGAGCGGTGCGGTTTGTTCGTTCTGTGCCGAAAATGTCCGCCGACAATAAGTTTATAAGATTTTATCTATATATAAACGGCAGAGGGGTTCGCCATTTATAACTTAACCTTTTACCGCACCTGCGGCAAGTCCCGATACGAAGTATTTGTTT
>ERZ808246.332-NODE-332-length-41256-cov-27.576903_pt1 | contig 41256 bp, 16 predicted proteins | sample MGYA00521083_ERZ808246 | MGnify/ENA primary metagenome ERZ808246 (study PRJEB31516, sample SAMN03275577) | gut metagenome | biome: mammalia-associated habitat; material: feces | host: Papio cynocephalus | place: Kenya | collected 2012-07-07 ...
CAGATATCTCATGAAAATCGGCGCTCCCCGGTCTATCCGCCCCGTTTCGCCCGCCCGGAACGCTCCAGACGGGGGCCCAAACGCGCCGGAACGGGGTGGCCGTCTCGCCGGAACGGCGATGCCGTTGCGCCGGAACGCGTGTGCGATCAGGCGTGGACGGCGTTCTTCCCCGCTCAACTGCGACGCAGGCGCAAGCCGCGACAGGAACGCGCGAATCGACGAACGACTTCGTTTTTCATCCGCTTGGTGAAAACGGCTGATCCACTTCCCCTTGAAAACAAAGGTTGCAGCCCCGATTCCAGCCTTTCAACTGCGATTTCTAGGATTATAGAGGAGTGGAGAGGAGGATAGCCCCACCCCCCTCAAACGGTCTCCCCCTGGCAGGGGCGAATCCGGCCGCACGGCGTTACGAACAGACGGAATTCTCATGCCCATGAGAAAAGATTCTCGTGCCCATGAGAAAAAATTCCCCTGGGCACGAGAACGGATCGCTCCCAGACGGGAAATTGCCCGTTAGTTTGCGTTTTCGGTTGAAATACATCATGAAATAGGCAGATATCCCCTAAAAACCCGGGGCACCCCGGGCGACTGCCCCTTTTTCGCCCGCCGGGAACGCCCGAAACGGGTGTTCAGATGCCTTGAAACGGCGATGCCGTTGCGCCGGAACGGTGATGCCGTTGCGCCGGAACGCCTATACCGTTCCGGCGAGACGACAGGGAGGTTGCGGACCTTTCCGGCGGGGGCCGTCCTACAGGAAGCGCCCGGTAACGGACCGCGGACAGGCGCGGATCGCCGCGATCGGGCCTTCCGCGACGAGTTCGCCGCCGCCCGAGCCGCCGTTGGGTCCGAGGTCGATGATCCAGTCCGCGCAGCGCATGACGTCCACGTTGTGCTCGATCACGACGATGGTGTTGCCCTGGTCGCGCAGGCGCAACAGGAGGCGCATCAGCTTGGCGACGTCGTCGAAGTGGAGTCCGGTCGTCGGTTCGTCCAGGAGATACAGGGTGCGGCCCGTCGCGCGGCGCGAGAGTTCCGTCGCGAGCTTGATGCGCTGGGCTTCGCCGCCGGAGAGCGTGGTCGCGCTCTGGCCGAGCGCCACGTAGCCGAGGCCGACGTCGACGAGCGTGCCCAGCTTGCGGGCGAGGCTCGGGACCTTGGCGAAGAATTCGTGCGCCTCGGCGACGGTCATGTCGAGGACGTCGGCGATGTTCTTGCCGCCGTAGGTGACCTCGAGCGTCTCGGCGTTGAAACGCCTTCCGCCGCACTGTTCGCACGTGACGTATGCGTCCGGCAGGAAGCTCATCTCGAGCTTGCGCACGCCGTCGCCGCCGCACGCCTCGCAGCGTCCGCCCTTCACGTTGAAGGAGAAGCGTCCGGCCGTGTAGCCGCGGGCGCGCGCCGCTTCGGTCTGCGCGAAAAGCTCGCGTATTTCGGAGAAGAACCCGACGTAGGTCGCCGGGTTCGAGCGCGGCGTGCGGCCGATGGGCGACTGGTCGATCTCGATGACCTTGTCGAAGTTTTCCGTGCCGGTCAGCCGGCGGTACGCGCCCGGCTGCGCCTTCGCGCCGTAGAACTTCTTCATGAGCGCGCGCTTGAGCGTCTCGTCGACGAGCGTGGACTTGCCGGAGCCGGAGACGCCGGTCACCACGGTGAACGAGCCGATGGGGATGCGCGCGGTGACGTTCTTGAGGTTGTGCTCGGTGCAGCCGGAAATCGTCAGGAACTTCGGGTTCGGCGGGAGCGGGCGCGGCACGCCGGGCGGCACGACCTGGCGGCGCCCGGTCAGATAGTCCGCCGTCAGGCTCTTCGCCTCGAGGAGCCCCGCGTAATCGCCGCAGTACATGAGCCGGCCGCCCTCGCGCCCGGCGCCGGGACCGAGGTCGACGATGCAGTCCGCCGCCTTCATCATCTCGGCGTCATGCTCGACGACGACGACCGTATTGCCGCGGTCGCGCAGGCTCTTCAGCGTGCCGATGAGCCGTTCGTTGTCCCGCGGGTGCAGGCCGATGGTGGGTTCGTCGAGGACGTAGAGGACGCCCGTCAGCCCGGAGCCGATCTGCGTCGCCAGGCGGATGCGCTGCATTTCGCCGCCGGAAAGCGTGGAGGCGGCGCGGTCGAGCGTGAGGTAGTCGAGCCCGACGTCCAGCAGGAAGGTCAGCCGCCGCGTGATTTCCGTCAGGATCTCGACGATGGGCTTGGGGAAGCGGGGGTTCTCGGCGGCGACGCGCGTGAAGTGGGCGCAGGCGACGTCCACCGTCATCGCGAGCACGTCGACAATCGTCTTGTCCGCCACGGTGGCCGCGCGCGATTCGGGGCGCAGGCGCGAGCCGTGGCAGTCGGGGCAGACGCGGTAGCTCTGGTAGGCTTCGTATTTGGCGCGCGTCTCGTCGTCCTCCGCCTCCTCGAGGCGCTTGGCGAGCGTCGCCAGCACGCCTTCGAAGGGACGGTCCTCGCGGCGCCAGGGCAGGACGAGATCGTCCTTGAAGCCGTGCATGAGGTCGTGGCGGAACTTCGCGGGCAGGTCCTTGTAGGGCGTCGAGAGGCTCACTTTGTACTGCTTGGCGATCTGCTCGAGGAGCGCGTTGTAGTACATGATGGCGTTGTGGCCCGCGCGCCGCCAGGGGTGGATGCACTCGCCCAGCGGGAGCGTCTTGTCGGGCACGACGAGGTTCTCGTCGAAGTAGTAGATCCGGCCCAGTCCGCCGCACGTCGGGCAGGCGCCGAACGGCGAGTTGAACGAGAAGGACCGGGGCTTCAGCTCGGGGAAGGAGATGCCGCAGTGCGTGCAGGCGTTGAGTTCCGAACAGGTCTTCGTCTCGCCGCCGACCTGCTCCACCTCGAGGAGACCCTTGCCTTCGCGGAGCGCGAGTTCGACGGAGTCCGTCAGGCGCGCCCGGTCGCAGGGGAGGACGAGGCGGTCGACGACGATCTCGATCGTGTGGTTGCGCTTCTTGTCGAGTGCGGGCAGTTCGTCCGTCGGGTGGATCGCTCCGTCTATGCGCACGCGGGCGAAGCCGTTGCGCTTGGCCGCGGCCAGGATGTCGTCGTGGCGGCCTTTCTTGCCGCGCACGACGGGGGCGTAAAGGATGATCTTGCCGGCCGGGAGCGCCTGGATGGTCTCGACGATCTGCTCCGCCGTCTGGCGTTGGACTTCGCGTCCGCAGACCGGACAGTGCGGCACGGCGATGGAGCCGTACAGGAGGCGCAGGTAGTCGTGGATTTCCGTGACCGTCGCGACGATCGAGCGCGGATTGCCCGAGGTCGTGTGCTGTTCGATGGAGATCGCGGGCGAAAGACCCTCGATCTTTTCCACGTCGGGCTTGCGCAGGCGGTCGAGGAACTGCCGCGCGTAGGCGGAAAGCGACTCGACGTAGCGTCGCTGGCCTTCGGCGTAGAGCGTATCGAAAGCAAGCGAAGATTTGCCGCTTCCCGAGAGTCCCGTGACGACCGTCAGGGCGTCACGGGGTATCGTCACGTCGACGCCGCGCAGGTTGTGCTCGCGCGCGCCCTTGATAATGATATCACCAGCCATAGCCTCTCCTTGGTCCACGAAACGCCGCGGGCCCGTGCCGTACAAAACCAGAAACGATCCGTTCTCTTCTCCCGCCCGGGCGGACGGGGCCGGCGGGCGGCCGCCGGCCGGGCCGCCTCAGCGCTGCAGGTTGCGAAGGTCGAGCGCGAGCAGGAATTCGGGATTGGACTTCGTCTTCTTCAGCGAGTTCAAGACGCTCTTCATCGCGTTCTCGGGGCCGACATCCGACAAGACGCGGCGGATGCCCCACGTCTTCTCGCGCTCCATCTCCTCGAGGAGGAGGTCTTCGCGGCGCGTGCCCGACTTGACGATGTCGATCGCCGGGAAGATGCGCTTGTCCGCGAGGCCGCGGTCCAGGACGAGTTCCATGTTGCCCGTGCCCTTGAACTCTTCGAAAATGACGTCGTCCATGCGCGAGCCCGTATCCACGAGCGCGGTGGCGATGATCGTCAGCGAACCGCCGTTTTCGATGTTGCGCGCGGCGCCGAAGAAACGCTTCGGGCGATGGAGCGACATCGAGTCCACGCCGCCCGTGAGCACCTTGCCCGAGTGGGGCTGTATGGTGTTGTAGGCGCGCGCGAGGCGGGTGATGGAGTCCAGCAGGATGATGACGTCCTTGCCGTTTTCGACCTGGCGCTTCGCCATCTCGATGACCATCTCCGCCACGTTCACGTGATGCTGGGGCTCCTCGTCGAAGGTGGAGGAGAGCACCATCGCCTTCGTGTTGCGCTGCATGTCGGTCACTTCCTCCGGGCGTTCGTCGATCAGGAGGACGATGAGGATCGCCTCGGGATGGTTCGCCGTGATGGCGTTGGCCATCTTCTGCAGGAGGACGGTCTTGCCGACGCGCGGGGGCGCCACGATGACGCCGCGCTGGCCGAAACCGACGGGCGTGAACATGTCCACGACGCGCGTGGAGAACTCGGTCGGCGCCGTCTCGAGGACGATGCGCCGCGTGGGGAAGGTCGGGGTCAGGTTCTCGAAGTGCACCACGCGCGCGGCGACGCCGGGCTCCTTGCCGTTCACCGTCAGGACATTGTTCAGGCTGAAGAAACGGTCGCGGTCGCGCGGCGTGCGGATCGGGCCCTCGATCACGTCGCCCATGCGCAAGGCGTGGCGGCGGATCTGCTGCTGGGTCACGAAGACGTCTTCGGGGAAGGCGAGGAAGTTGTTCTTGGCCGACCGCAGGAAACCGTGCCCTTCACGCATCGTCTCGAGGCATCCCGAGGCGATCACCGCGCCGCCGCGCGCCAGATACGCGCGGATCGCGGCAAAGATGAGCTCGTGCTTGCGGTACGAACCGAGCTCTTCGGGATCCGCGCCCGGCATCATGCGCTCCACGATCACGGGGGCGGGCCAGGTCTGGATGTCCGCGAGGTGGTACTCGGGCAGGTCGGGATTGCGCCGCGGCGTCTCGGACGCGTCTTCCTCGTCGCTTTCGCCCACTTCGGGCAGGGGCGCGTTCAAAAGCGGGTTCACCGATTCGGCGCCGTTCGCGCCGTGGATGGGGGAATTGTTCGCTTTCTTGCCGTAGGGCTTCCAGCTCGGCGTGCTGGCCGGCAGGCTCTTCGCCGCCGCACGGGCGAACGTCTTCTTGCGGGCCGGCATCGCACGCTTCGCGGGCGCCGCCTCGGGCTTGGCCTTGGGCTGCGCCGCGGGCGCGACGGGCTTCCCGTCCGCCGGCGTCTGCCCGGGTTTCGCAAATACGTCTAGTTCATCGCTCATTCGATTCTCTCTTTCAGCCACGCGGCAAAACGCGCGGCTTCGTGTTCAAGGTCTTGCGCCGTCCCGTTGTTCGGGATGACGTAATGGGATTTCCGGGCCTTTTCGGCGACATCCATCTGCGCGGAAAGTCGGGCTTCGGCCTCGGCGCGGGAATATCCGCGCGTATTCACCATCCGCTCGATCTGTTTCGCCCGATCGGAGGTGACGCAACATATTATATCATATTCTTTGTCCCATTTGCACTCGAAAAGTAGAGGAATTATCGCCAGGCGCGGCACGCCGGGTTCTGCCGCGGCCAGAAACGACGCGATCCGCGCCTTGACAAGCGGATGGATTTGCGCTTCAAGGGCGCGGCGGGCGGCGGAGTCGGCGAAGACAAGCGGCGCGAGTCGGCGGCGTTCTTCCGCCGGGATCAGCTCGTGCACGATATCGTCCGCGTCCAGCGTCTCGATACCCCGCGCGCGCAGATAACGGGAAAGGAGGGATTTGCCGCAGGCAATCCCTCCCGTAAGACAAAGTTTGGGCATCGTCTTACTTTGCGGCGGCCGGCGCCGGCTTCACGTTCGCGTTCTTCTCCTCGATCGCGCCGAGCGACACTTCGCGACCATGCACGTCCACGAGACGCGTCGTCACGAAGATCAGCAGGTTGCGCTTGCTCGTCTGCTCCGAATGACTGCGGAAGAAGCGGCCGATGAACGGAATATCCCCGAGGAACGGCACCTTGTCGTCCATCGCCTTGCGCGCTTCGGTGATGAGACCGCCCATCACGATCGTCGCGCCCGGGTAGACCGACACGTTCGAGTCGATCGAGCGCACGTGGAAGAACGGCTGTTCCATCGGCGCATCATAGTAGGTGATGTTGTCGGACCCGGACTTGGTCAGGTTATCGAGGGCGGACGTCGCCGCGGTCGTTGAGGCATTAAGAATCTGATCTCTCAAGTTTTTGATATCTCCACCCACCTTTTCTATTACCGACGAAAGACCATCCAATATACTGCCGATGCCGTCAAAACTCTGAAGGGAGCTAGCATTGCCCGTGAACGGAATGCGCATGCCGTAGTTCTTCCAGGTCGGTTCGTCGACGACCTGTGTATTGAGCTTGAGGTCGATGAGGTTGCCGTCGTCCGTCAGGGTCGGGGTGACGTCGAGGATGACGCCCACTTCGCGCATCGTGAAGCTCTGCGGCTCGACCACCGCGAGAATCGCGCTCTGCGACGAACCCGAGGAGCCCGAAGAGCCCGAGGAACTCGACTGCAGCTGCACATCGTAGTCGGTCGGGTAGATATATTCCGTCACGACCTTGATGACCGCCTCTTCGCCCGGACGCGTCAGCACCTTCGGCGCGGAAAGGAGATCCGTGTCGCTGCGCTGCGCAAGCATGTGGAGAATCATCGAGAGATCAGCGCTGCCCAGGAAGGCGTTCACCCGCATGAAGCGGTCGTTCGTGGAATTGCTCTGCCCCGAGATGTGGTTGCCTTCCGTCGAAAGATAGCGGTTCCCGTTCGAGTAGTCCGTGCCGTCACCGAAGGAGTTGATGCCGACATTCCTCTTCCCGGAACTCGGAGCCCACGCCCCTCCCGACGTCCTAGTGTAGCCGGTAGAAGCGGGTTTTTCGGGGTCCGGTACCGATGGAATGTTTTCCTGAGACCCTTTTACCGTTTCCAAAAGATCTTGTCTTGCATCCCCAGATCCCGATGCAGATGTGGAGCTGAACGTGCCCGGATTGATGCCCAAAGCCTTGCCGAGGTGGCGGTTGAGTCCGAGTGCGTAGTCGCCGTTGAGAATCCACTCGAATCCAAGGGAGTTCAAGTCTTCCTGGCAAACTTCGACGAAACGCGCCTCGATTTCGATGAGCTTCGGGTCGGCGTTCATTTCGGTCAGCGCCTGCTCAAGTTCCGCCAGGTTCTCGTAGGTGTTCTTGACGCGCAGCTTGCCGATCGTCTTGATGTACATGATGGACGAACCTTCGGGCCACTGCACGCCGAGGAGCGAGAAGAATTCCTTCCAGTCCTTCTCCTGATTGCCTTCCGATTCCTCATCGCTGGCGCGGGATGATCCGCCGCCGAAGCCGGAAGACTTCATTTCCTTCATGTCGCTCGACGCACTCGTCATGCGATCCATGAAGGACGAGAGAACCGGATACGAACGGGTCACCATCTCGTCCGTCGAGGCGTTCTTGTGCATGACGATGACGATGGAGCCCTGCACCTTGAACTTGTAGCCCACGAGTTCACAGACCTGCTTCAGGGCGTCATAGAAGGAGATGTTGCTCACCGCGATCATCGGGATGACGGGGACGCCCGCCTGCCCGGCCGGTTGCGCACTCTCGTCGTCCGATCCGAAGCCGGACGCTTCCTCCGCGGGCTCCTCCGTCGCCGTGGCCTGCAAAGCGTTCGGCGTCTTCAAGACGAAGTTGAATCCGCGCTGCTCGACGGGAATGTCGGGGCGGTCGTAGTCCTTGGAGGCGGTGCGGAAGAACTCCACCGCGTCGATGATCGTCGCCGGCGGCTTGAAGGAGATGGACGGCAGGCGCATTTCCTTCATGCGCTTGATGATGGACTGCTCGACGGAGCGTTCAGCGTCCGCCCCCGTCGGGGACTTCAGCGTCTGCGCGGCCGAATCGGCTATCTCGCGCGCATCCACCGCATACACGGGGCGCCAGGCCTCGTCCACGTCGGCGATCATGCCCTCGCGCGTCGCGGCGCGTTCCTGGGCAAGGATTGTGCGGCGCTTTTTCTGGATTGCCTTGCGCACGCGCAGCGCCTCTTGGTTGTAGGGGTCGGCGACGAGCACGAGTTCGCATTCGTCGAGCGCCTTGTCCAGTTCGCGGGTGGCGAGATATTGGCGCGCGCGCTTGAGATGGCGCAGATTCTTCCCGCGCGCATCCTTGTAGTCCTTCGCGTTGCGGCGGTGGGAAATCGCCGCGACGTCCACGATTTCCTTTGCAGGGTCGCCTTCCTTGACCCACTGCTCATACTGGCGGCGGGCGCGCGGATGGCACAGGTCGATCGCCTTTGCCATCAGTTTGAGCGCACGATCGCGACGTCCCGTGCGATCTTCCTGCATGGCGGCGCGATAGAGACCTTCCGCCACGCCCTGCTCGCATTCGCGGCGCATGTCCGTCGACCCTGTGCGCCCGTTCAACAGATTCGCCGCATTGCCGTAGTGGCGCACCGCGGCGCGATAGTCCTCGTCCGACATCGCACGTCGCGCCTCGACGATTTCGCGACGAGCCTGCGCATCGTACGCCTGGCGGCGCAACTTCTCGGTCGCCCGGATGTTCGCCAGAAGTTCCGCGTCCGGGTTGGCCGGCCGGGCGACGACCGTCAGCTTCGAAACGGACGCCTCGCCTTGCTTCGCTGGCTCGGCCCGCGCAACAGCGGAGGAGTCTCCCGCATTGTCCTCGGCGGCCAGTTCGTCCAGGAGATTGAGCGCTTCATTGACCTTCGACGGAGCGGATTCCCGCGCGGCGACCGCAGGCGCGGGTTCCGCAGGCCGCCGGGAACCGGCGTCCTTTCCCGTCCCATCCGCGGCCGAAGCTTCGGCCACCGTCCCGGCCGTCTCGGGCGCTTCTTCCTTGGCGACCTCTCGCGCGGCTTCCGCCTTTTCCGCAGGCTCGTCCCCCGTCTTGGCCTTTTCGGCCACGGGTTCCGACGCGTCCGCATGTGCAGCGGTCGCTTCTTCCGCCACGGTTTCCTGTGCGGCCGGGACACTCGCCGCAGGTTCCTCGACCTGCGCCGTCGTCGACGTTTCGACCGTATCCGATTCCAGATCCTTCAACAAATCGTCAAGGTCGTCTTGCGCAAACGCGGGACCTCCGACCGCGATAAACGCGATCAGCGCCGTCACCATCATCAGATTTTCAAACTTGGCCATCTTATTCCTCTCAGACTCTTTAACAATGGATTATAGCGAATATTTTCCGATTATTCAAGTGGTTGTTTCAAAATTCTAATTTCTTTTGTTTGCATGTTCTCAATGCCGACATGAATGGCCGTCCCGACTTTGTCGATGGATTTGACGCAGTAGGCCGTACCGTTCAAGGCGATTTCGCTCCCTCTCACGACGGTGAAGGTCTTGCCGCCTTCACGCGCATACGCCAACTTCACCTGCGTCTCGACGGGGACTTGCTGCACGCCGACCACAAGCGTGACCCGCTTGCCGTCGCGCGTGCGTTCGACCACCGCCTCGGAGACGTCCTTCTCGCGCGAGACGTTGCTCCCCTTGATCGGGACCTTCTTCACCTTGCGGTCGTACTTCTTGAGCACGTAACCCGTCTTGCCGATCGGCGCGCCGACCAGTACGGAATAGATTCCGCGGTCGTACTCTTTCGTCCGCGCAGGGTCCTTGAAATCCAGTTTCATGCCCGCGGGCACTTCTCGCGCACTCACAAAATGGAACGGCAGGAATGTCTGCTTGAGCGGCGGCTCGATCGTCAGGAAGCCGAGATAGTCCGGATGCGAAGACGGATCCGAGGGATCTGTCTTGGCCTCATACTCCTCAAGGTCGGTAAAGCCGTCGCCGTCCGTGTCTTTCTGCGCATTGGATGGATCCTTGGGGTCGAGACCGTACTTGAGCTCCCATTCGTCCGGCATGCCGTCGCCGTCCGAGTCCAATGCCGGTTTTTCCTCCTTGGGCTGCAAAACGCCGCAGAACGGGCACTTCACAGAGCCAAAAGGAATGGGGCGTCCGCACGCGATGCGTTTATCGGTCGGGTCGCCCTGCTGGCAAAAAACGCGCGTCTCGGAGGCGAGATAGCTCCCTTGCGTCCCGGATGGCTCGACAATCCGGCCGGGCGCGTGGAATGCTTTCGCAGCGGCTTCATAGGGAGCCTTGTCGACGGCCGTCACGCCTGCGTTCGCGCGCGCCCGCGGCCTGGCCACGCCCCCCGCCTCTGCATTCGCCGGGTCGCCTCCAACGAAAAAGAAAACGATCGCAAGCGCGAGCAGGGCAAAACAAATCCCGGCCACAAGCCAATCCCAATGCGCGACAAGCACATTGCTCTTCTCCGAACTGCTCATTTCGACTCCTCCTTCCCGTTCACGTCCGTCTGCGTACCGAAGTCCACCGTCGTCACACGCAAAGTGACCGCAAACGGCGCCGCGGCGGCGGGATCCGTCACGAGACCTTTGCGCGGAGCCTCCGACTCGGTCGATTCCTCGGCCAAAACGTTCCTGCGGCGCCGTCCGCGCCGGTTCTTTCCTTCCTGCTCCGTCTTTTTCGATTCGCCGATGCGATTGGCGATTTCATCTTCCGTGCGCGCGAATGTCAGCGCATCAACCAGAGTAAACCGAGAATCCGCCGCACAGGCGTTCAACACGCGCACCAGCGCCGCCGGATCGGCAAGAAACTTGAATTCGTACGAGCGGCGGACGGTCCTGGATTCCTTCGCCGGCTCTTTCTGTTTCGCGCGTTTGGCAACGCGCCGGCCCGGATTCGCGGGCTGTTCCCCGGTCTTGGGTTCCGTGGCCGCGAGAGGAGCGACCTCCAGCAATTCGCGGACACCCGCCGAACTGAACAATTTCACAAAGGTTACCACGTCGGCCCAGCGGCTCTGCAATTCCGGCAATTCGGCCGCCGTCGGCATCTTGCCGCCCGTGATGAAATCGTTGTAGCCGAAACCGAAATTCTCTTTTACGATTTTGCCCGCGGCCCCTCCCGGCAATGCCGAAAGCATGCGCGCCTCGTCGATCATCCTGCTCTTGAACGAAGCATCGGTCTGATTCGTATCGGCCGCTCGGTCGCCCCGGGCGACGGCCGCACGCATTCCGTCCATCCAGTTCGCGAGCGTCAGCCGATTCGTCTCGATCTGTCGCAACGCGGCCGCCGTGGGCGCGATCTTGGCGCCTGTAAGCTGAAGGATCTTCGCCTCGCGCATGTCAAGATCTTCCGTCAGTTCGCTCTTCGCGGAGAAGGCGCCAAAAAGCAGCCAGCCGACGATCGACACGCCCAGAAGCGCGAATCCGCCCAGCGCCGCAAGTATGATTCTTGTCTTTTTCATTTGAACATCATCTCCACAACGAATTGCTCGAGAACATCACCCTTGCCCAACACCGTCATGTCCGCCACTTTGACGGATGCGGGATCCACGGCAGGGGAAGCCTTTATTTGAGCGACGACAATCTCCGGCGTCGTGCGCTTCTGGCCGCCGTTCCGCGCCGCATATCTTGCGACAAACTTGTCCGTATGGTCCTTCCAGCCCCGGATCGTAACGCGCGTGGCCTTCGGGCCGTCTTCCCACTTGTCTATCCAGAGGTCGTCCCCCAGCGCCTGGCGAACCGCGTTGAAGCGCTCAACTGCGGCGCCGCGCCGCGCGATAAGAGCGCAGAGATCCCCGGCGTCTTTCCGGGCCTCTTCTTCCGCGCTTTGCGCCTTCTTGATCTTCTTTTCCATCGCGCCGAGCGCGTCCGCCTCGCGCGAAACCTCCTCGAGACGCGTCCCCAATGCGGCATTCGTCCGCTGGACGGTCAAGAGCCCCGCGACCAGCGCCATGACGAGAGCGACCGAGCCCGCCGCGACAAACGGGATGCGGGCTGCTTCGGCGCGTGCGGCGATCAAGGATGGCGGCATGAGATCGATTTGCAATACCGCCTTCTTCTCCCGATGGAGCGCGATGCCGGCCGTCGGCGCCAGGAGAATCGCGTCCGACTCCAAAGCGGCCATGTCGAGCGCCGGGGCCGCCGCGACAATATTGAACGGATTCAAATACTCAACTTCTATGCCCAGCGATTCGCTGAAGAATCCATCCAGTTGCGGAAGAAGCGAACCGGCGCCCGCGAGATACAGGCGTGTCGGCGCCGAACCGCCCTGCTGGCTGCGGTAGAAATTGACCGAGCGCGAAATTTCCGCCGCCAGGCGCGTCAATACCGCGCGGCAGACTTTCGACACGCGGTCGCGCGTTGCGTCGGGATCTTCCACGACGCCGCCCGCCGCGACATAGCCGTTCTCGCGCTTGTACGCCTCCGCCTCTTCTTGCGAGCAACCCAGCGCATTCGCGATTTCCTTCGTCAGCGCCTGCCCGGCGAGAGGAATCGAGCGCGTATAGAGCTTTTCGCCTTCCGATATCAGGAAAGACGTCGTCCGCGCGCCAATATCAAGCAGAAGCACGCAATCCGACGGCTCCGCCGCCGTCGCCTTGACGACGTTCATGAGGGCGAACGGTTCCGTGTCGATGAGTACGGGCGCAAAGCCGGTTGAAGCCACGGCCGCGGCAATAGCCTCGATCTGGTCGGTCTTGGCCGCGGCAATCATGACGGAAGTGTCGCCCGCGGCCGTTTCGCCAAGCACCTGATGGTCGCAAATCATCTCGTCCATCGGGAACGGAATGTTTTGCTCCATTTCGAAACGGACCATCTGTTCGAGCTTGTCCGCCCCCCCCGCGGCGGGTATCGTCGCAAAACGCTGAAAGACCATCTGCCCCGGCACGGCCAACGCGACCTTTCCCGGACGAATGCCTTTTTCGCGCACAATGCCAAGCAGGGCGGGCGGAATCGTCGTCGCCGCGTTCTCCGCCTCCAACGGCAGTTCGAAAGTCGCCGAGCCGTATGCCACGAGCGTCAGCGCTCCCTTGCCGTCTTCCGCGTACTCGGCGAGCGTCAGACCGGAAGTGCCGACATTCAGCGTCAGAATCTTCTTCGACATCACTGCACCACCATTTCGTAGTCGTTCGGATTGACCAGCGCCCAGATCGTCTTGGAGCGGTCTTGAAGCCCTTGCCGGCGTTCGATCATCGGTTCTCCGTTTTTGTCTTGCGCGTTCATCATCTCGTTGTTGTTCCAAAACGCCTCTTCCAGCGTTTTGGGGTGGGACTTGATGCCTTTGATCTCACTCTCGCAATCGCCTGCCAGGATGGTGCCTTCCTTGTTGGCGATGACAAGACCGATCGCTTTCGGTTCGCCGTAGCGTTCCAGATAGGACGGATGCAGACAGACGCTCGCCGCATGCGAACCTTTCGGGATGTTCGCGTAGGTCACGGATGTCGAGAAATACGAATAGGGGGCGATCTTGTCGGTTTTGTCCTTCTCCGTCGCGCTCTTCGTCTCCAGCAGGACATGCCAGGTGAACGTCAGCTGGTCCTGCCACTTCGAAAACGTGGAGTATTTGGCCTCAAGGACGATCCACTTGCGCGGCTTCGTATAGCACTGTCCGATAATCGTGGCGCCCTGCAGAGCGGGGGCCGACAACGTCGAGACGCGACCTGTCTTGGGAAACTGGTCAATTGTGATCTTGGCGTCCTTTCCTGTCGCCGTCGCTTCTTCCTCCGTCTCGGACGCACGCGCTTTGCGCATCTTGCCGCGTTGCGGTGCGGAGGAGGCTGTCATAACCAGGGAAAGGGCGGTCAGCGCCGCAAGCATTATTTTCATGTTCATTGTTCAATCCTTTCTTTTAGAGGACTTTCATTTTGGGCAAATCCTGTATGTCAACAAGCCCGACTACGCGCCCCTCAGCGTCGCAGACGGGCAGATCGTCGATATGGCGGTTCTCGAACGTTTTGAGCAACTCCGCCGCATAGACATCAAGCTCCGCGAACTGGGGTTTGCGCGTCATGTGCTGCGCGACCGGGTCGCGCAAGACAATCGCGGCATCCGCTCCTTCGCGCGAAACCGCGCGCCGGAAATCGCCGTCGGTGAAAATGCCGAGGAGCCTGCCGTCCGCGTCCGCCACCACGGCGGAGCCGCTCTTTGCGCGCGTCATCGCGAGCAACGCATCCATGACCGTCGTCTCCGGCGCGACCTTCGCAAGACGCGCCCCCGTACGCATCACGTCGCCCGCCTTGAGGACAAGCGCACGTCCGATCGCCCCTGCCGGATGGTTCATCGCGTAACTTGAGATGTCAAACTGCATCGCATCTATCATGACCATCGCGAGCGCATCCCCCATCGCCATCGTGGCCGTCGTGGAATTCGTCGGAGCCATGCCGAAGGGACACGCTTCGGGTCCGCACGGAATCTCGACATGGACATCGCTCATGCGCGCAAGCGTGGAATCGGGCCTGCCCGTCAGCGAAACGACCTTGAGGCCGTGCCGGCGCACAGCCGGAACGAGTCTGAGGATTTCTTCCGATTCCCCCGAGAAAGAAAGCGCTATCAGAATGTCGCGCGGCGCCACCATTCCGAGATCGCCATGCATCGCCTGCACCGGATTGAGCACAATGGAGCGCGTGCCCGTCGAAGCGAAAATGGCGCTCATCTTCTCGGCGATCGCCAGATTCTTTCCGATGCCCGAAACGACCACGATCCCTTCGTTCTTCACGCACGACAACATGAGCGCTATCGCATCGGTGAAACTCTTGCCGAGCGACCGGCGCACATTCCGGAGTCCTTCGATTTCCGTGTCGAAGACCTGCTCGGCGCGTTTAAGCTGCTGTTCGTTCGTCATCATCTCATTTTTTCGTCGCGGACTGGAGGAGTGTCACGCAAACCGTGCCCACGATATCCTCGGCGCTGCAACCGCGCGACAAATCGTTCATCGCCCGCGCGAGTCCCTGGAGATTCGGGCCTATGGCCGTTGCCTCTCCGAGGCGCTGCGCAATCTTGTAGCCGATGTTTCCAGCCTGAAGATCGGGGAAAATGAAGACGTTGGCCGTGCCTTGGATCTCGCCGTGCGGATTTTTCAGTTCGCCCACACTCGGCACGAGGGCCGCGTCAAACTGCATTTCGCCGTCCATCTTTATGCCGCGCTCCGCGAATTTCGGCCGCGCAAGCTCCACCGCCTTCTGGACCTTCTCGACAAGCGGTCCTGCCGCCGAACCCTTCGTCGAATAGCTGAGATAGGCGACGCGCGGTTCATGGCCCGTCAATCCCTTGTAGGTTTCCGCCGTCGCAAGACCGATGTCGACAAGCTGTTCGGCCGTCGGGTCGGGAATGACCGCGCAGTCTCCGAAAGCCAGAACCGAATCACCCGAGGGCGTCGGCCGCTTGAGATCGAGCAAAAAACAGGAACTCGCCGTCTTCACGCCCTTCTGCGTCCCAAGCGTGTGGAAAGCCGCGCGCAGCATGTCGCCCGTCGACGCGATGGAACCCGCGACAAGTCCGTCAACGCGGCCGAGCCGGACCATCATGCCGCCAAAATAGATGCGCTTTGTCTTTATCGTCTTTTCGGCCGTCGTCCGGTCGATCATCTTCTGCTTCTCGGCCGGCTTGCGCGCTTCTTTGGCGTTCCACGCCTCGAAGTAGGCTTGCGCAAGTTCGGGGTCTCCAAGGGTGTAGTCGATCGTCTTGATGCCCTTGTCCGCGAGCCGCAATCCCGCAGCGATTTCCGCCGCGGCAATCTCCGCCGGGGTGCCGAGCACGATGGGCGTGCAGATACGGCGGCTCACGCAGGCGCATGCCGCCGTGATGACGCGCGGATCCATGCCCTCGGGAAGGACCACCGTGCCGTTCAATTTTGACGCTTTGTCGATTATGGCTTGTATAGCATTCATATTGCAACGTACATTATACTCAAATTCACGCTATTTGGCAAGGACCCTTACCGTATCGCGCGCAATCATCAACTCTTCGTTCGTAGGCAGCACGACGACGGGAATCTTGGAATCTTTCGTCGACAAGACCGCGACGACGCCGCGCGTCTTGGCGTTTGCCCGTTTGTCGAGCTTTATGCCCAGCGCGCCCAGACGCGAAATGATGCGCGCGCGCGCTTCGGACGAATTTTCGCCGATGCCGCCCGTCATGACAATGGCGTCCGCGCCGCCGACGATCGTATTGTAGGCCCCGATATAGAGCGCCGTGCGGTACGCCATCATTTCGAGCGCGAGTTCGCACCGCGCGTCGCCGGCGTCGGCCCGGCTGCAGATGTCGCGGCAATCGCCGCCCGCCACGCCCGAGACGGCCTGCAGACCGGACTTCTTGTTGAGCAGCATGTCCGTCTCGTCGATCGTCAGACTGTCTTCCTTCATAATCGTCAGCACGGCCGCGGGATCGATATCTCCGCACCGCGTACCCATCACAAGACCCGCCAGCGGCGTCAGCCCCATCGTCGTGTCGACAACCTCGCCATTCTTGATCGCCGCGAGCGAGCTGCCGTTCCCCAAATGGCAGGTGACGAGATTGAGCTTCGCGAGCGGCTTGCCGAGATACTCCGCCGCCGCAAGCGTCACGAACTTGTGGCTCGTGCCGTGGAAGCCATACTTGCGAATCCCGTACCTCTTGTAGTACTTGGGGTCGATCGCATACAGAGCCGTGCATTCAGGCATCGTCTGGTGGAAGGCCGTGTCGAATACCGCCACGTTCGGGACCCCTTTGAATATCTTCTCGCACGCCGCGATGCCGCCGAGGTTCGCCGGCATGTGCAGGGGACCGAACTTGACGAGCTTCTTCATCTTGGCGAGATTCGTCTTGTTCGCCAAGACAGAATCCTTGAAGATCTCGCCGCCGTGCAGGACGCGGTGCCCGATGGCGTCGATGTCCGCCGGATGCCCCAGCTCCTCGACCACCTGCCGGAGCGCTTCGGCGTGGTTTTCCGGACCGCCCGCGCCGATGCGCTCCACGAGACCTTTCGCGAGACGCGTTTCGGTCTCCATGTCGAAGAGTTGGTACTTGAGCGAACTCGAGCCCGAGTTTACCACCAGAACCTTGCGAATTGCTTTTTTCATTTTAATTAGCCTTCTCAACCGTCACCTTGTAGAAGCCGCTTGTCAGATCCTGTCCTTGCGTGAGCTTGGCTTTAATTTTCTGGGCGCCCTCGCCGAACGAAACAGGTATTCCGTTACCAACGGGCTCCCATGTCTCATCCGAAAGCGATTTCTTCCGCCACAGAACAATCTGCACATTGTCCGTCTTGTCGAACACGTAGAGCCGCGAACCCAAAGTCGAGCCGACAGACTTCAGATCGGTCGTCACATCCAGAACAACCTGGTTGTTCGCCGCGTCAATCGCAATGCCCGTGATCGCGATCTTGCTTGCCTGCGCATCCAATCCTGCGGACGCCGATGCCAGCGCGTCCTTCGCGGTATCCGGATTGCTCGACACATTGAGCAGCATCGCCGCAACATACGGACTCGTAAGCGACGACTGCATCATGGCGGACAAGCCGCTCGGAAGCGTGCCCGACGCCGAAATACTCGTCGCGAGCGACGTCTTCAGCGCGAAGCCGCCCGGCAAAACCTGATCGAGGCTCCTGGTCGTGAGCGTTTTGAGATCGCCCTTCGTCTGCATCTCCCATGCATCCGGCAGATTGTCATGATCCGTATCGCAATCCTCGATGTAGAGCGGGATGGTCGGCGAAACCCCTACGAGCGAACCGATGACAACCGGTTTCGGCACGTAGATCTTGGCGAGTTTGTCGTCGCGGTTGCACACAAGCCCCCACGATTTCCACGCGGCAAACCGTCCGCCGTACTTGTCTACGCCCGCCGGCTTGGTGTCGATGAAGGCGCGCACGTAGTAGGTGCCTTCCTCAAGACCGATAATCCGCGCATTCGCCGCCAGGGCGTTTGTCGAGGCGATGCCGCCCATGTCGTAAACATACCCTTCGGCCACGGGATCACCCGCGAAATCGGCGGACTTGAACGCCTGCACGCGGATCTTGCCGTTTTGCGCGACGACATCCGGGCCATAATAGCGCACCGCGAGATTGATCTGGCCAAAGTCCACGCTGTTCGTCATGACATTCATCAGGAATGTGGCCGGTTCGGACGGATTGCGCGTCATCTTCTTGTTGTATTCCGGATTGAACTTCGCATTGTAGACTTCGAGCTTCCACTGGTAGTTCTTGCCGTTTTCGAAGACGCCCGAGCCGTCCGGCAGGAGAGCCCCCGCATAGAGCGGCGGACGCCACGTGTAGGTATGGCACCCAAGCTTGGAATCGTACACGCGAGGCGGCATCGGCTGATAGTCCGAGTCCCACACCAGCGTCTGGCCGTCGGCCGCGTAGACCCACGCGCGGAACGCGGTGTAAGTGTTGAGACCATCCGTCTGAAGCCGCCACTTGAACATCGGCTGCGGCGTCTTCACATCGCCCGAGGTCAGGATGACCGGCTTTGCCAGCTCGTAGCCGTAGGCACTGTCGAAGTTGCGCGAAATGAGAACGGACATCACGTTGTTCGAAGCCAATGCGGCCGTTGCGAGATTCTCGTTGCCCATCACCACGCGATACCACACGCTCGTCACCTCGAGTGCGGACAGCCCGCTCTCCGCGGCAATATCCTTCGCGAGATACTCCCAGTCGAGATCGAGCGTGTTCTTCAGGATATCCGCCTCCGTAATGTACTTTTCGGCGGACTTCGAGACCATCTTGTCGAGCACCGTCCGCTCTTCGCGGACATAAAGCCCTTTGCCGTCGATCGCGGTGCGCACCACACGGATGCGCTCCTTTTCGCCGCCCGCGGGCGTACCCTCTTTGAATCCGTAGTCCGCCGCCGTGATGTTGGAGTCCTCCTTGCCGTAGACGACATTGCGGTCGTTGGCGCCGCGGTTGTCGCCGATGACTTTGAGGCGCGCGAACACGGGGCTCGTATCCGTCAGCACGATCGTGAGCGGCGTCGTGTTCCAGCCGACCTGGACGTCCTTCACGGTTCCGTACGGTTCGCCCGCCGTATATTCGCCGTCGTCGTCGAGATCGTAGAACGCGATGAACGTGTTCCGCCCTTCCTTGACGTGACCCTGCGAGTTGTTTTCCGCGCTGCGTTGGTCGGCCGTACCCAGATAATAGGTCGTCTTGCCGCTTTCAACGAGCGGCGAGGCCTTCCAATTGATACGGAAGTTCGACTTGGCAAGGTCGTAGGAGGTCACATAATATTTCGGATCTTTCCCGCTCTTTGGCCAAGCTCCGGTAAGGTCCGAAACAAAATCGGCGACTTCCTGTATCTTCGAGAAGTCGACAACCGTCTCGCCGGTGTAGTAGTCGATCGAACCGACAACGGTTTCCGTCACATTCGACGTGAGAGCCGAAGTCGTGCGACGGACGAGGTCGCCCGTCTGCTCGTTGGCGGCGTGAACGCGGTCGTAAATCACAACCGTCCACTGCGCATCGTTCGGATTCACCAGAACCGTGTTTTCCTTGACATAACCGCCGTTGCAACGCCACACCTGCAGCCCCAGGTCTTTCGCGCTGATCGTAACCGAACCCGGATTGATCTTGCCCGGAGGCAGACGGAACGACTGCAACACGCCCGGATTGTAGCCCAGATACTTGGTGTCCACAACCAGGTTGGTGCTGTTGCCGCCGATCGTCCACTGCGCATCGGCGATGGTCTCCAGATTGGGATCGCTGAACGCCTTGACAACGAGTGCATGATCCTGCACGTTCTTCGTGCCGTCATAGACGAAGTTCGCCTCGATCGTCGGCACCGGGTATTCCGGTACGCGTTCGCCGTCGATATTGCGCACCGAGACGACTTCGGGGTCGGTGCCCGCAAGGAACTCGGCATAGTTCGACCAGCCGTCGCCGTCCTTGTCCTCGTCCGCATCATAGGCGTAGCGGGAGGCGAATTCTGTCGCATAGCCATCCTCCCACACGTCGGAAATACGGTCGTGGTCGGTGAAGATCTCGCCCACGTACATCTGACCGAGACGATAGAAGTAGTCGCTCACGTTCGGATTGACGCTGCATGCGACCGTCGGATCGAAGGTCAGCCCGAGGTCGAAGACCTCCGAGAGCAGGTATTCCACGTAATTGGACAGCCCGTCGCCGTCATCATCGGCATTGGCGTTGCCCGTGAGACCGTAGAGATCCTTCCACCAATCGACAAGTCCGTCGCCGTCGGCGTCCGCGGTCTGGATGTAGCCATTGTCGACCGTGCCGTCCGGCTGCATGCCCTTGGCGAGGTCGCGCAGATAAGCCTGCCAGGCCGGGATCTTTTTGCCGTTGTAGTCTACCTCGCTGTCCCAGGCCAGACCGGTCGCGCTGCCGCCATAGATTTCCTCCCACCAATCCGGGAGACCGTCCGCGTCGGTATCGACGCCCGTATCTTCCCAGGGAGCGGAGGCCCCGAGACCGTCCCACATCTCGACACACGTTTTCGCGAACGCCCCGCCGCACGGCACCAGGTCGCCCGTCGCCGTGAAGCCACTGCGGATTTCGTACATGTAGCGGTTCGCCACATCCTTGACCAGCTCGCTGTCCGGCAACTGCTGCGCCAGCAAATCGAGCTTGAGAAGACGCATGGCGCGGTCGATCGCACTCACGTCGCGCCCGCCGTACGGGTTCGCCGTGTTGCGGAAGCCGTGCGTCGTCACGCCCGACTCGCTCGCGAGCACGGTATAGCCGCCCAAGTACTTCGAGTAGATGAAGGTGTCGGGCGCACTGCCGTCCAGCGGCGGCAAATGGCTGACCGTGTTCGGAATCCACGGCGCGACGTCCCGGCTCGTGTAAACGCGGTTCCCGCTGTTGGTGGCCGCCGCCAGCCAGCCGATCCGCCCCACGCCCGCGGCGCGCGACGTCGCGTCGATCTGGCTGATCACGTTTGCGGAGAAGCCCACGGGTTCCGTGATCACGTCCGACGCTTGGACCGCGGAAGGCAAGGTCGTGAAGCTGTAATGCTGCACGAGTTCCGGCGCGAGCGCCTTGCGCCCGTCGTTGTCGTTGCGGCTGGAGTCGGCCGTTGCGCTGAGCAGATGGGTGTAGATCTCCTCGCGGTTCGTGGACACTTCGTCGTACGTGAACGCTTTCTTGCAGTTATCCTTGATTTCCTGGGCCGAACGGGCGCCGTCCCACACGCGAACTTCATCCACCCAGCCCTTGAAACATTCCGTCATGGCCGGGTCCGACAGCTCTGCCGCATCCGCCACGGGACGTGCGCCGATGGTGAAGACGGCGGGGTACACCGCATACCGGCCGGCCCCGGACAGATCCGGATCCTGCATGTTCTTGTACACGCCGGTCGCCGGAATCAGCGTCGTGTTCGCATGGCCCGCAAGTTCGCCGTTGACGTAAAGCGACAGGGTCTTGCCCGTGTAGGTCAGCGCGAGATGCGTCCACTTGCCCAGTTCAAGAGGCTTGGAGCTTTCGACGCGCTGGCAGCTTGTCGGTTCGCCCGTTCCCGAGGGGATCGGGTCGGTGTTGTCGAAAAGGCCATACGGTCTGCCGTTCTTGACGCCGATGCGGAAGTTCGAGCGGATGGCGGCGTTCTTCCTGTTCAGATTGCTCGCCGGATACAACGCGCACCGGTCGACAATCGTCTGGTCGGTGGCCGACTCGGGCCGCACCCACGCCTCGACCGTGAACTGCTTGAACAGGTCCGCGGCGGACGTGCGGCGCGCACTCTGCCCGTAGGACCTCGCATACGAGCCGTTGCCGTCCAGATAGAGCGCCTGGCGGCGGTCGGGATCCGAAAAATTGAGCGGGTCCGTCGCCTGGCGCACGGTGCGCGTCAGTTCGACCGCGTCGTTTTTCCAGTCGCTGTCGGTGTCGTATCCCTCGTTCGCCTCGAACGACACGATGAACCGGATGCCGGTTTCCGCCGCGGACGGCAGAGCCGCGTCGTAGTAGCGCTCGTCTATCTTGCCTCCTGTCGTCAACGACCAGAATGGCAAGACCGCCATGTCGTCCGAAATCCGATAATACAGCGAGGCGTAGCTGTTCGTGCTCGTCCAGTCCGTGAACCACGCGGGCGAGGGATCCGTGTGATAGTTGTCCGGCGAAGCCAGGTCGGCCAGCGCCTTTTCCTCGTCGTTGCGCAATCCGTCGCCGTCGGGATCCGCTTGCGGCAGACCCATCATCCACGGGAAGCGGACCGGATCCAGGAGCTCGCCCAACGGCGTATCGGAGCCGCCCGCGAGAATCACCGGCAGGGTCCAGGAGTTGACGGCCGCCGACAACGAGGCTTCCCCTCCGGCATACGCGGCGCCGATGACGTCCATTGCATCGCCCAGGATCGGGTTCAGGCCGTGGTAGAGTTCCCAATAGTCGTCCATGCCGTCCTCGTCCGTGTCCGCCATGCGCGGATCGGTCGATGCGTAGCGCTTCTCGCGGGACAGCGCATCGAATGCGGCCTTGTCGCCGGGCTTGCAGTCGACCGCCGGCGGCAGCATGATGTGGCTGGCCGACGTGTCCCACGCGCGCAGGGGCGGCGCCAGATAGCCAAGGGAGCGCCACACTTCTTCCGTCAAGCGGAAGTCGGGCGCCTGCGCGGAATAAAGTCCCGGCGCCAGTCTCTCGCATTCTTCCGCGAACGCTTCGCGCCCGTGTTGCATCGAAACGTAGAGGCCCGTTTGTTCTGTCGCGGTTATCCGAAGCCCTTTCATGCGCACTTCGCCGGCCACACCCTTCAGCACGCGGCCCATGAGCGGCGTCACGTCGTCGTCATAGCGGAAGTGGCGCATCTGCTGCACGAGGTATTCCTGGCCGTTCGCGAGACCGTCGTGGTCGAAGTCCAGGTCGCGCACGCGGCCAAGCCAGTCGTCCTTGGCGCTCGCCTTCGAATCGCCGGACCACGTCGGATCCATGCCCGCCGCGATATAGATCGCGTTCGAGACGACGGCGTTCGTAGCCGCCATCATGAGACCGTCCGCGCGCAACTGGGCGAGCTTGGCGGTGATTTTGCCGGTCGTGTTGGTCAGCTGGAACTCCTTGACGATCGCGTCGAACGGCAACCCGGCGTACTGGCGCTCCCAGCCGTCCGGCAAGCCGTCGCGGTCGGTGTCCACCGCGCACGGGTTCATGCCGCCGCCGCGGATGCAGCGCGAACCGTCGTCGACAGGCTTGCCGTAAATGGTGCTGAATGTCATGCCCGCATGGGTCTCCCCTTCATAGGGGAAGTCGGCAATCCACGTGCCGCCCTCTTCGCCGTCCGGAACGCCGTCGCCGTCCGTGTCGGGATCGGCCGGGTCGGTCGGGAAGAACTTGTTGTACCAACCCTTCTTGACGCCCGGATGGTTCGCGTAGATCGTTTCGCACGTCCCGTACGCGTTGCACGAATCGGTGCCCGCGTATTCCCCGACCAGCGACAGCCCGTCCTCGTCCTCGGGCAGCCCCGGATCCGCCTTGCGGCACGGGTTGGCCCCCACGTACAGCATCCACCCGTCCGGCACGCCGTTGCCGCTCGTATCCGCGCCGTGCAAGCTCAGCAACTGCTTGCGGACCGTGACATCCGCGCTGTCGAGAGCCTCCTGGTAGTCTGCGACCAATTCCGACGAAGTCGTCGAGTCGGCGTTGGCGACGACATTCGTCGTCAGCACGATCGACGGACACGTCGTCCACTGGGCAAAGCGCTCGAACTCGCTCTCCACGTCCTTTGCGATCTTCTGCGCTTCCGGTATGGTCTGCATGTCGCGGCGATACCGCCGCAGGAGATACTCGTCGTAGTCGGTGTAGGGAACCGTGTTGACGGCCTTGCCCGCATCGTCCGCCGCGTCTTTCCAACGGTCGGCGACAAAGCCGTCGCTGTTCGCCCACGCGGTGCGCGGATCGAAACCGAACGCCTCGTAGACCTGGCTGTGGACGAGGACAAGCTCGTTCGCGCCGGAAATCTGCTGGAATCCGCCTTGATCGACGACCGCCTGGACGGTTACGTTCGTGCGCCAGCCCGTTGCCGGTTTTTCCACCATCTGCCGCGCCCAGACGCTCGTTTCGATATTCGTGTCGGCCGAACGCCCGTAGAGGTAGGGCGTGGCGCCATCCGCCTCGAACTTGGGCTGCACCACCAGCATGTTGTAGATGGTGTTGGTCGCTTCATCGACGAAACTGTCGTCCGTCTTGATGAAATAGAGGCCATCCTTCTCGAAATACTTGCAATCCTTTGTGCTGAAGAAGGCCATGTAGTCGCCATCCGCGTTTTCCTTGCGGTTGTCCATGAAGGCGTTCGTGCCCATCAGGATTTCCCAGCCGTCGGACATATGGTCGCCATCCGTATCCCAATGGCACGGATTCGTCCCGAGCGCGAGCTCCTCGAGATCGGAAAGGCCATCGCCGTCGAAATCGCCCGACCCGCCGCGCGCGGCGACCGGATTGAAGTGCTCCAAGACGTCCGCGCAGGAAATCGCCGTCCCCTCGACAATGTTGTCGGGGTTGAAGCGTTCGAAGACAAACGACTGCCCCGCGCGCGGCATGCCGAAGGTCGACAGCTCCGAATCGCCCTTCAGGGCGTCCGGATCGACCGCCGCCGCATACTCCGCGGCAGGCGCCCAGACCTTGGCCTGGTACCAGAAGAAATACTCCCATCCGTCCGGGAAGTCGTCCTCGTCCGTGTCGGTGAGCGTCAAATCCATGCGCGAGGCCGGTTCCGGCGACCAGACCGCGAGATCGTAGCCGTCCGTCTCCGACCACTTGTAGGCGTCGTTCGAGAAACCGTCTGCGGCCGTCCACGCGCGCCCTTCGGCCGCCTCGAACTTGTTCTTGTAGAACGCCGCCTGGTACGCATGCTTTTCGCACCAGCCGAAATCTGCCTCGCCGTTGGCGTATTCCGTGTCGTTCAAACCTTCATGGAAGCCGCGCAGCTTCATCCTCGCCGTGAACTTGTTGGCGCCGCTCACGTAGCCCGGCGCATAATTGCACCGGTGTTCGGTCCCTTGCGCGTAAGCCATCGGCAGATAGTCGCCGTCGACCCAGTGGCTCGCGAGCGACTTGAGATCGGTCGAAGCGTCCGCGAGCGCCTCGCCCGACTTCCACTTGCGCACGGCGTAGATATCGGGGATGCCGTCTTGGTTGATGTCGCCGAGATTGTCTTTCGCGCGGTATTCCTTCGCGAAGACCGCCTCGTATTTCGTCTCGAAATAGCCCTTCTTGTCGTCCGTCATTTTCGTCGGGAGCGTGATGGAAATGGTCGGCACGCCTTTCTTCGTCTCCGGCGCGATCAGCGAGGACGATGCCTGCGCATTCTGCCCGCTATCGCCGCCGCTGGTCTCCACCGCAATCGGCAACCAGCGATAGAAGAACGAATCCTTCTCCGTGTCGGAATATCCGTAGTTGCCCGCTCCCGCGGCGGGCATGCCGCCAATCGAGCTGATCGCGCAGTCCAGACCATTGTCCAGCCCGCCATTGTCGACCGCGCCGACCTTGTAGCCGAACGCGTAGGCGTCGCGTGTCGTATCGGAACTGCAGTTCCATTTGAGGCGGAACGCCGTCGCACCCGCAAGCGTGGACCCCGCATAGACGTGACCTTCGCCGCGGCCGACCGCGCTCGCGTACTTTGTCGAGTCCTCATTGTTCGCCGTTGCGCCCGCCGGACCGCCCGCGATGAGCGTCAGGAACTTGGACGGGGTAATCGTATACTTGTAGGTCATCGTCACCGGCGGCGTGGCGTCGCTGTCCTTGTCCTCGATCGTGACCGTCACCGTGCGGTCGCCCTGCGCCGAACCGAAATCGGGCACGAACTTCCTCGAGGTCGCCTCCGTCACATACCACGACCCTCCATTGTCGCAGCCCGTGATCGTGACGCGCACGCCCGCCTCCGGCCAGTTCGCGGTCGTCGTGCCGAAGTCGGCGTCCACGTCGCTCCGGACCGTCCAGGTGATCGGATAGCTGCTGGCGAGACCGCCCGAAACCTCCCAGGCGTTCGTATTGGCTTCCGCCGGCTGGAACGAGCAGCTCGGCGCCACGTTCTCGACATAGACGCGCTGCGTCTTGGCCTTGGTGTAGTAGTCGTTTGCCGGCTGGCCGCTCGTCGGGAGCGTTGTCGTGGACGTCACCTGCGCGTCGACCACGAATCCGTCCACCGAGGACACCATCGTACCGTCCATTTCGCTGATGGCGAGTTCCACCGGCGCGGTGCCCGTCAGACGGACCTTAACCGTCGTCGTCCGCGTGGCGTCGTCGTAGCTGTACGAGCCCGCGACGATGTCGTTGTTCGCGGAATCGATCTTCAGAAGACCGGGGTTGACTTTAAGTTCCGGCACGGTCGTCTTGGGCGCGATCTTCACCTCGACTTCCAGCGGATCGACCTGCTGTTCGTCCCAGTAGCTGAGACCGACTTCGATCTTGCCGCCGCGCTCGGTTTCATAGTAGGTCTCCGCCGAAGGCTTGATTTCCACAATCGGGTTGTCCAGGACCTCGACCTTCACCGAATAGGAAGCGGGCGCCCAATCGTCCATGTCCTTGTCCTTGACCTGGGCCTTTATCTCCCACGTGCCGGACTGATTGAACGTCCATGTGAAAGCGTTGGCCTCTTTGTTCGGATTGCCGCGTATGATTTTCGGATTATCGGCGGATGTGACGACTATACCGTTGCGCGACACGGTCCACTTCGTCTGGAAGCGCTTGTCCTCCGGCGTTTCGACGTCATTCGTCAAGTCGTACGTACCCGCGTCTTTGACGACGGCCTTGAAGGTGCGGGACATTCCTTTCGGCAAACGGCTCGGGAACAGATAGCCGTCCCCTTGCGCCTCGATATTGTTCATTTCAATGCGCGTGATCGTCGGTTCGACATTCATGACGGTCACGTTGACGGAGCCGGACGAGTAGAGCGACACGATCTTCGAGGCGTCCGTACCGTCCCAATACTCGTCCGTCGCCAGCACCACTTCGAAGGAAAGACCCAAGCCGCCGATATCTTCCGAGGCACCGTCGACAAGGCGGAGCTTCCCCTCGATCTGCGACTGGCCGCCCGTGATCTTCCAGCCCTTGGGCGAGTCCATCCCGATTACCGCGTTGAAACCGTTGATGCCGCTGAACATGTTGCCGTCGATGCTGGAATCGGAGGGACGCAGATACGCGTAAAGGTTTGCGCCCGTGTCGTTCGCGGTGCTCAATGCAATCTTGAATGTCGCGGTCTCGCCTTCCGTGTAGGGCTCGTCCTTGTCCGCGGTAATCGTGATCGTGCGCGCGGCCTGCACATTGGCCTTGAACGCATAGGTTTTCGCGCTCGACTGCCCGCTGACCGGCGAAACGACATAGATCAGCGTGTCCTGTTCGGCCGCCTCGCGGGGAAACTTGAGTTGCGGCAGCTTAAGCGTCTCGTTGTAGCCGCCGGCACCGTCCGATTCCAGCGCATAGAGCAGATTGTTCTGCCCCACGTAGTAGACGCCGCTCAACTGCGTGAAGGAGTTGCCCGTCGCGCCGGGATATTTCACGTAAATCTTGTAGCCCTTGGCGCGATCCGCCATGTCCGCATATGCGTCTGCAACCGTGATTTCGACATCCGTCGCCACGTTGGCCACCGCTTCGAAGGGACTGCCCACCGAAACCTCGGGCGCGCTTGTCACCGTGACGGTCGGGCCGTTCTTCGCGGTGAAATAGGCGTCCGCCGCCGCATCCGCCACAGACGGCTTGAATTCGATGCCGCCGGTGCCGGACGCCGTCTTGGAATCGGAACGCAGGAAGTAGGCGTACACCGGCGCCGTCGCCGTCGCACCCGCCGGGAGCGTGACGGTGATTGTGGAGTCGGACGGCACGCTGGTTGCCTGGTTCTGCATCGCGAACCGCACATACTCGGCCGACGCGCCGGCAAGCCCGATGACCTCGGGGGTGATCGTAACCGTGACATCGCCCGCCGCATACGCCTGCGAAGCCTCGACCCAGACCGAAGCCTTGGCGGAAAGGTAATTCTCGTCCGCCGCGACCGTGCTCGCGCTCGTCTTCACCGTCAAGGTCGGCGGCAGGGGTTCGCCCACCATGACGGGAACCGTCAGGTAATCCACAACGCGCCCGGTGCTGGAAGAAATGGTGTAGTAGGGCGTGGAACTCAGGACTATCTTCGTCTTCGCGCCCTCGGCGCCTACCGCCTTGAGCGTGAAATTCCCCGTCAGCTCCCCGCCGTAGATCGTCACCTTGCCGACATGCGTGCTGATGCGACTGCCGTCGTTATCCGTGGCGAGCTCTTTCGCCTCGCCGCCGTCGACGGTGATGATCGAATCGTCTTCAGACCACACGTACAGCGTCACGGCCTGCGAAACGGCTGCGCGCGCCGTCAAACTCGGGGCGATGCCGTTCTTTGGCGTCGTGGAGTTCTTGTGTATCGTGCGCCACACCGGTTCCGCCTCCGTCTGGGCGACCTGCCAGCTGTTGTCGAAGTCGATCGTCTGGACGTAGAAACCGCATTTTGCCAACGTCATATCCGACAAGGGGCTATCCGTCTCAGGAGGCTGTACGGTCCGGTCGGGCTGCCACAGCCAAAAGTTGCAGGTCTTTCCGCTGTCCGTCACAATCGACCACGCCCCGATCGTCAAAGGGTCGAAATAGAAGGCTGTCGACGAATTCGCGTCCGTTATCGGGCTGGTGGCGTCCGCTGCGAGCCGGATCGGCAGGGCGAACTCGCCCGGCTCGACCGTGTAGCTGAAAATAAGGTCCGTGTAGTAGGTCCCGTTGATCTGCTGCGGGGCCGGCGCATTGACAAGCGTCGCCCAGCGAATGGGGCCCGTACCCGTGCCGCCGGGCGTATCGGTCACGTAGAGACCGATCTGCAACGGGAACACCGCCGCCGTGCCCGTCCCTACGTACTTGACCTGCCAGGCCTCGTTGATATCCACGTCCGAACGACCGATCAAGCGCATGCGGAAGTAGAACGTCTGGCCGCTCTGGAGCGGATCGTCAATCGTGCGCGGCGCGATCGTCTCGCCTGCCGCGTTGCACGGGCGGATTTCATAGACGTCGCCGTTGTCCGCGCGCGCAGACAGACCCGCCGCGAGCCCCAGTGCGCAAACCAATGTTTTGAGCAGTTTCTTCATGATTTAGTTTCCCTTGCTAGAAATGTTGCCGGTGTTGTTTTCACGCGCCTTGCGCGCCTCGATCGCCGCGTTCTCGCGCAGAATGCGCGCCCGGATAAGCTGTTCGGTCTGCGTCTTGTTCGCGTCGTACTCCTTGCGCAGACCCTCGCGCCGGCTGCGCAGGGCGACCGCTTCCTCTGACTTTGGATCTTTCGCTTCCGCCGCCTTGATGGCGTTCTCGAGCGCCTCGATGCGCGTGAAAATCTCGTCGCGTTTCGCCATGCGCGCGTGCAAGGCGTCCGTATACGCCTTGTCTTCCATGCGCGAAAGCGGTTTGTCGAACGGGTCGGCCGGCGCCTCGGGAGCCTCTTTCGAGCAGCCCGCGACAAACAAGCCGCACGCCAGCGCCGCGGCCGCGGCGCCGCCCAGAATAAATCCGTCTCTGCACGTCTTCATGGTGTCGTATCCCAATTGTAGTAGTTTTCCTGTTTGAGAGGTTCAACGGTCACCGGCTTGATGCGCGTGTCCAGCGACCAGAAATAAAACGCCTGCTTGTTGTCGGGGTGATCGAACGCCCACTCCGCCCAGCTGTCGCTGCCGATTGCGGTCGGCGAACTGCGCGAGAACGGATCCGTCACCTCGATGCGGCTTGTGTGGTCGGTGTCGAAAGAATCCGCCCCGAACACGAACCAGCGCAACGGCACCCAGCACGTGTAATTGCTGATGGACGAATACCCGTTGTTGAGGAATCCCGTCACCTTGAAGGTCGCGCTCGTCCAGTTCTTGTTGATCCACGCCGGATCCGTCGCGTAGGCGAGCGAATGCGACCCGGGGTCGAGCCCGCGCAGCACGTACGGGCTCCAACTCGCCGCGGTCTGCGTGTTCGTCATGTAGAGCTTCACGCCCATGCGCAGATTGGTGAGGACGCTGCCCGTCCCTGTCGAGGCGATCTGATGCTCGCGCGGCGGCTCGGCCATGCCGCCCACCAGCCGCAGACCGTTCGTGGTCGGGTCCATATCCAGCCAGTACATCGTCGTCAAAGACAGATTCGTGACAAATGCGCCGCTCAGGCTGTGGAATTCGGCGAGGTTGATCTCACCCGAACCCGCGTTCGGCCACGCGTTCCCGTAGACGTCGGTCCCCTTCTCCAGCCAGTCGATGACCGCAGGCGAATAGGGATTGTCCGCGCCGAGACCCAGATCGCGCAGCTTCTCCGCGACCTGCGCCGTCGCGACGACCGTCACATTGTTCGAAACGCCGCGCCCCACGTTCACGCTGTAGCGTCGCGTGCCGGCGGGCGTCCACGCCAGAGCCGTGCCGTTCGTCATCACGTCGCGCAGTTCGTACCAGTTGTCGACCTCGTAGGTGATGTTCGTGCCGTGCACGGAGCCCTTCTTCATGTAGAGGATGCGGCTCGCATTGGTGAAATCGCCCGCGTCGCCGATGCGTTGGCGGATATGGCCGGGCGTAAGGTTGAGTGTCGCGTCGATCCGGATGCTTTCGCCATTCGGCGTGGGAATGGCGTCCGGGTCTATCTGCTGACCCTCGTTGACGCGGCCGGGCGTCGCCCGCGCCGTGTTCACCCACTTGTTGGAGGTTTCGCCGTGGTCGTAAAGCACACTCAACGAAGCCCCCGAGCCCGTGTAGCCCGAACCCGTGACCTGCAGAACCGGCTTTTCGGCGGCACGATCCTTGTCGTCCACGCCCACATAGAAATAGCGGGCGCCGGGCTGGAATTCGTTCATCTGGTTCACGGCGTTCGTCGGACCGTAAATACTCTCGTAGTACGCCATGCCGTCCCACTTGTTCGTGCCCAGCGCCACGAGTTCGTGCTCCACGATGCCGCTCGGGCGCACGAACTGCAACGCGAACGGCGTCGTCGGAACGATTTCCCCGGATTGGCTCATGGCCTGTCCCGCCACGGTCGGCTTCTCCCACACCGCATCGAGCGAGCCGTTGTCGCGCCTCAGATAGCCGTTGCTCTGCGCCGCGGGCGACCCCACCACCACGAAGGTCATGTTCGACTGCACGTAGGCGGAATCCTTGGCGGTCGGTGCGCCCAAATAGCCGAAACGCACGAGCGTGTTCGTGACGACGGACTTGGACGCGGCGAGCGGTTCCAAAAGGCGCAAGGCCCACCCCTGCAAATCGGCGCCCGCCGGAAACGCGAGTTCGATGAACTGCGCCTTGGCGTCTTTGTTCTGCCACGCCGCATCGCGCCCGCCCCAGATGTTGATTTCGTTGATCCACGCCCAGCCCGGCGCGACCTTGTCCAGGATCGTATACGCCGCGAACCCTTCCGGATGCTGCGCGTTGAAATCGACCGGACGGTACCAGTCCGGCGTCTGCCAGTCCGCCGCGGTGAGAATGTTCGTCTGTGGGATTTCGGACGCGCCGGGATTCGTCTTGTCCTCCCTCTGGTACCAGACCGCCTCCAAGGCGTACTGGACGACCGAACCCGACATCGAAACGGGGTCGGCCACCGCGTCCGGCGCCGTCTCGTAGCTGGAACGGAACACGCGGTTGGAGTCCGCCGCGAGGGCGAGTTCCGCCGACTTCGTCTCCGCCCGGTCGCGCCAGTTCTCGAATCCCCACGGGCTGGCGCCCCGGTACCAGTAGAGCCGCACCTTGACGTCGCGGCTGAAGTCGATGCTCTCCGGGAGCTGCGCGCCGTAGACTTCGCACTGCACGCCCCACGACTCGCCGCACAGCGGCTGTTCCGCCGCGCTCGGCACGTTCGGGACGCGCTTCGTCCCCGAAAGGTCGCTGCGGAACGCCCCCACGTTGCGGAAGCCCATGCGCGGGCGCACCGCCTCGGACACGAACACCTCGTCCAGCAGCACGCGCACGGCGTCCGTGTAGTTCGTCGGTATCACGTCGCCCGACGCCTGGACGTCCTTCACGCCCGACACCTCCAGGCGGAACGCCGCGTAGACCTCGCCCGGATTCGTCACGTACTTGTAGGTCGCGTACGTGTCGTTCGAAACGACGAACGTCTGCAGCTCCGTCCAGACCGGGCTGTTGCCGTCCTTCGCGCCGCGCAGCACCACGCTCGCCGGCTGCGCGTCGCGCGCGGCGTCCTCCGGATAGCCGTACTTGCGCGCCTTGAAGCTGATTTCGCCGATGTAGTTCGTCTGGAAGGTCGGCGTCTGCACGAAAGGCCGGTTCTGGCGGTACGCCGCTTCGTCCGTGGACAGCGTGTCGTTTGTGACGGAATTGTTGAGCGCGAGGCTCTGCCCGGACACGCCGTCGGCAAGGAAGATGCGCGCATTGTCGTGCCGGGCGTCGTTCACGGCGTTCGTGCCGTCGCAGACCATGCGCAGGTTCCACCCCCACCAGCTGCGTTCGTCCAGCGCCGGCTCGTCGTAGCACGAAACCTCGGTCACGGTGACCTCGCCGAACAGGTTGGGGTCCGTCTCCGCCGCGACCTGCGCGATGGTGTTCGTGTCCACGACGAGGCGCATGGCGCCCTCGATGCCGTGCAACCCGAGATAGCAGCTGAGACGGCCGCCCTTGCGGTCCAGGTCGCTCATGCCCGCGAAGGAGAAGTTCGTCACCGTCGTCCAGCCCGAAAAGCCGTCCAGCTCGGTGGAATTGTAGCCGTTCGTCGCGATTTCGAGCCGCAGATTCGCGTTCGCCTGGGCGTCCCTGTAGCCGAAGGACAGCATGCCGAGCCCCAGTCCGCGGTTCGCCCGCCCGTCCATCCAGGGCGTGCGGATCGAGCCGCACCCGCCCGGCGCCGTGCGCTTCGCGCTCAGCAGGATGCCCGTCGTCTTCTCGTTTTTGTTCGAGACGATCCACGCGTGCGTGAAGACGAAGTTCGTGTCGCCCCCGGACGTGTAGTTGGGGATGTCCGCCACGCTGTGCCCGTCCACGCCGTCTTTGTCCGTCCAGGAGTTGCCGGCCCACTGGGTCAGTTCGACCGTGTCCAGCACGATATCCACGCGCGGATCCCTTTGCCCGCTTTCCACCTTGAACTGCACCTGGCAACGCTCGGTCGTGTAGAGCGGAATCTCGAAGCGCGTCGCGCCGAACGAGGCGAGATTCGTCGTCCAGAGCGGCGTCTGCGGCCATGCGGCGCTTCCGGGCGCCCTCGTGTAGATCGAGAGCTTCTGCGGCGCGGCGGACGCCTTTACGAGCCCGTTCGTGTAGACGAGCGAACCGGGGCGGAGCGCCCAATCCCCTTTCGCCGGGGTCGCGTTGGAGAGCTTGGGGGACGGGGAGGGGAAAGCCATCGCGCCGCTTGCCCACGTCTCGCTGTCGCCCCCCATCTTCGTCGGTTCGCGCCAAAGGGCCATTTGGCGGAATTCCGCCTCGCAGTTCGCGGAAATGACGCCGTATTCGCCGCTGCGTAGACGCTCCGGCGACACGTCTTTATAGACGAAGCCCGTCCAGTCGCCAACCAGGAACTTCGCGTTCTCGACCCCGTCGGCCATCTGCGTCTGGCGCGCGGCGACCTGCAGCCAGGTGGCGTCCTTGTCCGTGCGGGCGGAAATGAAGAGCGGCTGGCTGTCGCCCGTCTTCGAGAACGTCCAGCTCGTGTTGTTCGTCCACGCCTTCAGGAGCGTGGAAATCAATCCGCCGTTCACGTTGTCGGTGTTCCAGCGATAGAGCGACAGAACCTGTTTCTTTTCCTCGACCTGCTCCCAGCGCGCCTCGTACGCGCCCTCGTATTGCCGGTAGTAGGCGATGGCCGAAATGGATCCGTTGCCGCGGAAGTTGCCGATGCCCTTCGGGTCGAACACGCCCGCCGCGAAGAACGTGTAGTTCGAAAGCGTCGACCCGTCGCGCACATGGGCGAAGTAGTCGGGGTCGACGACCTGCCCCAGCCGCGCGTTGAAGGAAATCTTCTTGAGCCCGCGCGGGGCGTACGCCGAAGCCTCGTAGGTGAGGCTGCCCTTGCCGCTACCCTGCATCTGGAGCGCGACGCCCGATTTCGGGTCCGCGTATTTCTTCGCGACCCACATGCCCGGACCGGATACCCAGGCGTCAAGCCCGTCGGCTTTGTCGAACTCGCCGATCTGGATCATCTCCGCCACGCGCGCCTCGTTGGTCACGAAGTAGTCCGCGAACCGCCAGGAGTCGTACGTCTCCGACATGGGCTTCCAGCCCGTGAAGTTTTCCTCGTAGTAGCGCTTCCTGGACGACGTGCCGACCTTGTAGTCGTTCGTCTCGGAGGTGCCCTTGAAATACGGCCCCGACGCGTCCGTCCAGCCGTTGAAGTTCTGGTAGTCGGCGTGCGCCACGGTGACGGCGCGCGAAGTGGCGTCCATCTGGAACATGTACCCGCCCGTCGCGCCGTCCAGCGTCAGCGACGACCAGCTGTTCGTGTCGCCTTCGCTCAACACCCCGCTGACCGGGAACTCCGCCGTGGCGCTCGCCACGTAGAGGATGTTCGTGTTGGCGGACCACGCCGCGCCGGGCGTCTGCCGGTCGCGCAAGACGAACCGGTACCGCAGGTACCGCAGGGTCTTGCCCGCGAAATTCGTCGAAACCGGCACGTACCCGCGCCAGAAACCCGAATCCGTCACGTAGAGCGAGGCGAACTGCTCGTTCGTGTCCGCCCCGACGCGGTACGCCACGGAAACCGACGCGTAGTCGCTTTGGCCTTCCCGCAGACGGACGAACCAGTCCGTGCCGCGGCTGGCCAGACGGACGGGCGAAGCGAGCGCGTTCGTGACGCACGCGATCTTCTCCGTGAAAAGCTCGCCCAGCTTGATGTTCAGCCCCGAATAGTCCACGTAGGAGTAGAACGGCGCGTTCAGCCGGGAAATGTAGCGGAACTCCACGTCGCCCGGCAACCTCTCGCCCGAGGGCGCGCGCAAATCGAGACCGTCACGCGAAACGAGCGTCTCCGTGTCCAGATAGACGTCCTTCCAATCGTTCGTGATCTGGTCGAGATACCGCCACCGATACTGCATCTGGACGGACGACAGGAACGCCGAGACGTCCGCCGGCGCGCCCGGATTCGTCGTGTAGACGACGCGCCCGCGCGCCTTGACCTCCGTGTCGAAGACGGACGGGAACGGCACGCTCCACGCGCCGCCCTGCCCGACCACGGACTTTCCTTCGAGCGTCTCGTCGAAGAAGCCGCACGGCTCGATGTCCGCCCGCATCGCCGGATACGACACGAGAATGTTGTCCACCAGGATGAAGCCGCCGCGGTCCGCGCCCTTGGGCTCGCTCGGGAACTCCGGCGCCACGCCCGTGCGGCGGATGCGGAAGCGGACCAGCCCCCGCTCGTTCACCTGCGCGCAGATGCGGTAGAAGTTGCGGTCCGACCCGCCGGTCGCGACCGTCAACGCCGCGACATTCGTTTCCGCCGGGCGCTCCGCCAGGAATTTGCCCCCGACGACCGGCAGGGACAGAAGCGGGACGGGCTCCCAGACGCGACCATCCTCCTCGGACACGCCGGCGAGCGCGTTGGTGCCGGCGAGCTTCTCCACGACGAGCCGGTAGCCGTCCGCCGCGTTCTGCGTAAAGCCGTTGACCGCGTCGAAATACACGACCCCGACGCCGTTCGAATAGCAGGGCGAAACGATCGCCGCGCCGTCGATGTTGCGCAGCACGAGGTGCGCGGCGTCCCCTTCCGTCACGCCGCCCGTCTCCGAGACCGGCAGATAGTTGAGCGCTTGACGTTTGGAGAGCGTCCGCAAATACAGGTTGCCGATGCGCACGTTCCGCAGCGTCCAGATCGTTTGGGCGCCGCACAGCTCCTGCTGCGGTTTGGCGGCCGCGAACGTGTGGTTGACCGGGGTGTTCAGAAGCGGGAACGACTCGCCCAGCGCCAGCGCGTCCGCATGCTCCCAATAGGCGGGCGCGGTATCGTCCGTCTGGCTGTAGGCTTGCCCGGAAACCGCCGGCGCGGCCGTGTCGTCGTTCGCCAGAAGCACGCGCCCGGCGAGCGTGGCGGAATCGGACGCGCCCTTGAGGTCGCTGTACGGGCTGCTCTTCTCCACCTGCGTCTCGATGGGGGCGCTCTTGAGCCCCATCCAGGATTTCAGATCGTCGCTTTCCGCAGCCACGAAGAACTGGACCGTGTAGACGCCCGCCTTCTCCGGGGCTGTGTTCGTCAACAGGACGCCGTTCCCCGAAACCGTGTAGTAGACCTCGCCGTACAGGGCGCGCGCCATGTCGGTCGGGCTGGTCGCGTTATCGTTCCATTTCGGGCCGAAACTCCACTTGTTGTGGAACCGTGCGCCCTCCACGACGCGCAGCACGCCCGTCGTGGGACTACGGGTGGACATCTTCGTCGTCTCCGTGCGCGCTTCCACGTCCAACAGCTTGTCCGCCGCGTCCACAAGCCGTCCCCAGCACAAATAAGCGGTTGTTTCGCTGGAAGGCAGCTCTACCATGATCTGTGACGCGCCGGTCGTATCCCACTTCGTCACCTTGCAGGGAATCTGCTTGCCCGTCTCGTCTATGACGCGCAGGTCCGCGCCGCCGGCTTCCACTTGTTCGTAATGGAAGCCCTTCGGCTCGTTCTCCCGCACTTCAAGGCACACATTCCCTTTTCCCGTTATCGGCAGGCGGTAGCCGAGCTCCCAGCCCTGTTTCTCCGGCGCGACCCAAACTTCAAACGGCAGCGACTCAGCCTTTTTCTCGTTATCGTCAACCTCGTAATCCGCCGTTGCGTTCAATGTCGCGCGAATCGAATAGAAGCCCGCGCCGAGTTCCTCGATTTTCGCGACGAGATCCGCCCAGCTCGCGTATTTCTTGAAAGAGAAAGACCCCGTTCCGGACGATCCTTTGCGGTACTGGTAGGAGACCGACAGGCTTTCCACCGCCACCTGCGGTTCCGTGCGGATGACCGGCAGCTTGGGCGGGTGGCCCAACTTCCAATCCTCGACCGAGACGGAAACAATCTTCAGCTTCGCCTGCGCGATGCTCCAGGCAATCTCGACCGCGTCTTTCGTCCCGTCCGACCAGCAATAGCCGTCGTTCAATACGGCGCGCGCCGTGTAGGAACCGATCCTCGTAGCCTCGTAGTCGCCTTCGCGCTTGTAGGCCGGGTTTTCCGGCAACGCGGTTTGCGGCGAACCCGTATATGGCAGCGAAAGCCCCGAAACCGGCTTCTCGGGCATGACTTCCTGAAGACGGACGATGATGACGCCGTCGCCGCCTTTGCCGCCGGCTTTGTCCAGACTGCCGCCGCCGCCGCCGCCGCCAAGGCCGTCCGTGCCCGGCTGGCCGTTTTCGCCTTTGGATGCGCCCGCGCCACCGCCGCCTTGGCCGCCCGCGCCGCCCGTGCCCGTGCGCGAACCGCCGCCGCCGCCGCCGGCATAGTAGACGTCCGCGCCTGTGATGTTATTCACCAGGCCCTCGCCACCGGCGCCGCCGACGTTCGCCGTTGTGTTGTCGGCGCCGTTTCCGCCCGCGCCGCCGCCGCCCGCGCCCGCGCGCGCCTTTTTGCCCGAGCCGCCGTCGTGGCCCTGGTTGACGTTTTCGATGGCGGAACCGCCGCTGCCCGGCTTGGATCCGCCGCCGCCGCTGCCGCCGTCCCGGCCGGCGGATTTGATGCCGCCGCCACCGCCGCCAAACGCTCTATGGAGTTCGGAGGAGCCAAAAACAAGAACCGAATCGCCGCCGTCCTTGTCTTCTGAAACTTCGGTGTCCGTGCCGGCCGCACCGCCGGCGCCGACCGTCAACGTATAATCGCCCGAGGCCAAGAGCACATCGTCCGCGGCAATCAGGCCGCCCGCGCCGCCGCCGCCCGCGCCGCCTTGCATGGCAGTGGCATTCGCCGGGCTCGCGCCCGCGCCGCCGCCGGCGACGACGAGAAGACGCGCCTTCGTGTAGGCCGGAAGCTTCAGCGTGCCGGCCGTCTGCGTATTCGTGTAGACGAGGACGAGCTCCCCGTCCACCCAGTTGGTCTCGGCGCCCGTATACGAAACCGTCCGCCCGCCGAAGGAGACGTCCGCGCCCTGCGCCGCGAAAGCGAGACCGGCACAGCAAAACGCGGGCACGCACGTGCCGCGGACAGCACGCGCCAGTCCGCGCCCTGCGATGCGGATAATACGCTTCATGTTCAGACTCTTTACCATTTTCTTTCTCGTTCGGCTTGGGTGGAACGCGCCCTTCGCCGGGGCAAGGCACAATCCACCCATATTCAACTAGATACTATTATATCACAAACGATGTTCCTTGTGTAGCCTTTTTTGCGCCCTCTTTGCCCCATCTCCTCGGCCCCACAAACGGTAGGGGCGGCAGTCCCCTGCCGCCCGCTCCGTGAATCGTCCGCATGACAACATCTCGCTCATATCGAACAAACATCACCTGTTATCCGGTTGTATGCAATCAGATATTTCCAATCCCCTTCTTTTTTCGCCAACCCGCGCGCCACCGGATTCCGGATGATATAATTCCACTTCTCCCGATAATGTTCGTCGTTGCGGATGCGCGTTTCAAAGAAACCTCTCTGGAACTTCACTCCTTTTTGCCTTGAAAGAAAATGTTTCCAGTCGCCAATCGTTTTACCAAGGGAGGAAGTATCCAAAACATGAACGAGCATATGCATATGGTCCGGCATAATCAGAAAAAGCGATAGAAACCATTTCCTCGCCGTCTGATAATTTCGGGCCGCTTCAAGCAACTCTTCCGCGTGCTCGAGAAAATACGATCCGCCGCGCTCGGGGGCGCAGACAGTCACAAAATAAAATACGGAACGCGAGGCAGGCGTCCATACTCTCTTGTGATTCAGTTTCTTGCGCACAGGTTGTTCAAGTGGAGTCATAGACATTTATTGAGCGGGCCGCAGGGGACTGCGGCCCCTACCACGGAGGAGACCACAGGGAGGCGCTTGCAGGGAACCGGGAATAATCCCGTACACGACACCCCCAACCTGCCACGAGAGGGTGTTTGCATTAGACCACCTCTCCCAAACGGTAGGGGCGGCAGTCCCCTGCCGCCCGTATTCGTTCGCGCAACTTACCGCGTGACCGTGACTTCGATCACATAGAACTTCGCCGATTCGGACGCCTCGCTGTCCTTCAGCTCGACCGTGCCCGAGCCGTCCGCGACAACCGGTTCGCAAACCTGCGTTGCTCCCGCCATCTTCGTGACGTCCGTGGACGCCTTCAACACATAGAAGAGGCCGGGAATCGCCTTCACCTTCGCCGTCGCCGCGCCGCCCGCCACCGCGAACGGCACAACCGTCTCCGTCGCCTCCTCAAGCTCCGGCTTGACCTTGATCGTCTTATCCTGACCGTTAACCTTAACCGTGACCGAGCCATCCGGATTCAGCGCGATCGTCTTGGAACCCTCAGTTGTGGTACTGTCAATCTTGAACGCGCCCGAGATATCCACCGTGCCGGACTTGACCGTCACGGTCCCGACCTTGCCGTTGATGGTCGTCACGTTCGCCGGGACTTCGATCGTGTAGCCGGACGCATTGCCCTCAATGGTCACCGTGCCATCATCCGCCGGAGCAGTGATCTTGATGGTCGAACCCTCAACCGTACCCGTACCGCCCGAAACCGTAGGCGTAGACGGCTCGGGCTCACTGCCATCCACGAGCTGATAATAGCCCTTCTTTTCGCCTTCTTCTGTTATCTGCTGCCAAACCTTTCCTGTCGGCGGATCCAGTTCGGTGTCGCCATCCGTCGGTTTGTTCTTCAGATAGCCGCCATGCACCGTCAAATTCTCGCTACTAGTCGCTGCAACCACACCGTCAATATAAAAGTTGTTTTCCGCGCCATTAGCGCCCAAAACAAGCGTGCCGTCCGACACCATAACTGCGTATCCTTCAGATTCTCCTGTATACGCTACACGCCCGTTGCCGGACGTATCCTCAATCGTCAATGTAACCCCTTCGCTCTCAACCGCAAGAACGCCCGCCCCGTCCGGCGAACCCGAAACCGTCTTGCCGGCAAGATCGAGGGTCGTCGTCTTGTCAATCGTAATGCCTTCCGCAATCTCGATATCCTTCAGCAATTTGATCGTCTGGCCCTCCGCGTCGGCAAGCGCTGCTTCGAAAGTCTCGTACTTTTTGTCGCCAATCGCGGCGACGTAGTCAACCTGGCCCGGTATCGGGTCGATACCCGTCCACGTGACGTTGTCGATGGAGCCCTGCCCCTTGAATCCGACGGACACCATCTTATCCACATTGTCCGTCGAGGAATCCAGGCTCGGGAAGAGCGAATCGGCGACATTTTTCGCGAGCGAATTCGCGTCGCCCTTAGGCTCGGAAGAGATCAAGTATCCTCCATCAACTGCAATTTCAAAGAAAGCGCGCGCAGAAGTACCATCCGCATTTGACCGTTTTTTCGTCTTCACGACAAGATGATGCCACTGCGCGGCGTCAAAACCTTCCGGAACTGCGCAGACATAGTCTTTTTCGGTTGCAGTATTGCCTTCGTCATAGTACCCCGCCTTGACGACGAAGTTGGTGGTGGCGGTAACATTGCCGTCTTCACCTTCCGATTCTTTGACCTGCAAGTAGACGAGGAGCTTGTCGCTCGCGTCCGCACCCACCGTCGTCTCCCCGTCGTAGGGCGTGAACTGGACATCGCCCTCGAAATAAAGACCATCGCCGACATCCAACGGCGTGCCGCCGTCCTGGACGTAGCGCTGGAGGGGTGCGCCCGTATCCACCGCGAGATAGTTCTTGCCGCCGTCCTCCGGCTTCGCGGCGTCGTCTTCATACGCCTTCACCACCGCGAGATCGTTCATGGAGCCATTTTCCGCCTCTGTCGAGGCCCAATATGCCCCTTCACCCGTACCCCCCGTGCTGACGTTCAGCGAGGCCCCCGCGCCCATACCTTCGAAATTCTCGGTATACGACCAGCCGGCAAGCGAAGCCGACGCCAAAAGCGCCGCTCCCGTCGCACAGAGTGCTGTCAGAAAATTCTTCATCTCTTTTTACCTCCTGAATGTCCTTATTTCAAGTTTCTATATAGCATTATAGCACATCTCCGCTTCCCCCGCAAGGGGGAAATTTCGAATTTTTCTTTTTTCCGATAGAATCGGTCAAGACATCCAAGCCCCTTCCCGCCACGTACGCCGTCCGGCGCAAGGAAACGGCGCCGCCGTTCCGGCGAGACGGAGAATAAACCGCGAGCAAGAAACTCCGGGATGAACCCCGAGGGGCGACAGCGGTGTTTATCAACCGTGCAGAAAATGGAGAAAACCAGCGAACACACAGAAAGCCGCCTGCGGCGGCACACAGAACACACGGAAAGGAGGCGTGTCTTTTTCTGTGTTTTCTGTGCGCCGCGAAGCGGCTTCAGTGTGTTCGGGGGTCTAAACCCGGAAATCGCAGCCGAAAGGCTGGAATCGGATCCGTGGACTTGGTTTCCGGCGGGAAGTGCGCATGCGGCTACCGTCAAACGGCTGAAAACGAAGCCGTCGGAGCGGAGCTCCCTTTTCGTGCCCATGGGAAAGATATCCTGCCGCCACGAGAAGGACGTTTGTCCGGGGCGGAACGGGGTGTCGCGATTGACCGTGTAGGCGCCCCCCCCCCTGTCCTTGTCCGTCCGTGTGGCG
>ERZ808246.333-NODE-333-length-40946-cov-20.336871_pt1 | contig 40946 bp, 34 predicted proteins | sample MGYA00521083_ERZ808246 | MGnify/ENA primary metagenome ERZ808246 (study PRJEB31516, sample SAMN03275577) | gut metagenome | biome: mammalia-associated habitat; material: feces | host: Papio cynocephalus | place: Kenya | collected 2012-07-07 ...
GAACTTCCAACCGTTAGAAGACTTGTTCTCCATGACGGCTCCTTTCAAGGTTTCCCAAACACTGGCTGACCTGCTCGTTCAAGCCAGCTCTGTTCCCTATCATAATTCGTGGAATGTGTCGATTGGGTGGATTTACGCGCCGGGGATTCGACATCTGCCGGTAGTGTTGAGCTATGGCATACCAACGATTCAGTCTGTTCCCCGATTCCCCGTCGCTCAAGGATCTGTTGTCCGCGCGTTCCCTGCGGTACCGTTGGCGCAATGGCGACCCGGTCATCACCGTCGCCATCATGGCGGTCTGCATCGTGGTATGGGTCATCGAAGCGGTGCTGTTCCTCGTCTGGCCGTCGGGAGGCAACGCGCTCGTGAATGCCGGTGTGCTGCTGCCGGCCACGGCCATGCATCGTCCGTGGACCTTCATCACGTCGATGTTCCTGCACCAGCCGACCTCGCTGTGGCACATCCTGTTCAACATGATGACGCTGTGGTGCGTCGGCCCGGTGCTGGAACGCATGATGGGGCACTGGCCGTACCTTGCGCTGTACATGCTGTCGGGATTGGGCGGCGGCGCAGGATTGATGGTATGGGCCGCGTGCTCGCCATCGGGATGGGTGACGTCCGCGTACGGTGCCTCCGGAGCGCTGTTCGGCCTGTTCGCGGCCATTGTGGTGGTATATCGGAGGATCGGCATTGATATTCGTTCGATGCTGATTTGGATGCTGATCAACTTCCTCATGCCGGTGATCATGCCCGGCATCGCCTGGCAGGCGCATGTCGGCGGTTTCATTGTCGGCGGCGTGTTCGCGTGGCTGCTGGTGTCGGGCCTGCGCGCGCTGCGTGGTAGGAGCCTGCCATGTCGCACCACGGTGTACGGCATCGTGCTTCTGGTGGCAATCGTGGCCATCGATGTGTGCTGCAACATGGCGAACCCGTATGCGGCACTGGCGGCGCTGATTCAGTGACTGGTTCGGTATGGTGGCGAATCACAAGCATGTAGTTTTCCACATTCGTGGATAACTGTGTGGATAAGTAAGGTCAAAGCTGTGGGTAAGTCGGGGATAACATGGTGAATTATCCACAAAGATATTCACAAAATGGCTGAATACAAGGATTTTCATAGGTGGATATTGTGGATAACAGCTATCCACACCCCATAAAAACGGGGAAAATCGCAGTCGGTATTTCGTGGTGAGGATAAATTTCAACCACGAGATATAGAAGTTATTCACATTCGTCCACAGCCATCCACATGTTATCCACAAGGCCGATAAGATGGCAGGCATGATTGACGAGCAGATGGAGAGCGATTGGGAGCCGGCGCGGATCGGACCATATGAGACGGTATGCGACGCATCCCGGTACGAACCGCTGATCAACGACGAGACGCAATCGTTCGTTGCGGCGCATCGCCATGAGGATGTGCGCGACCTGGCCCTGAGAGCCAAGCGGACGGCGGATCTGGATCTACCGACCGCGCTCGACCAGATCGCAGGCTGGCAGATCGCCAGCAAGAAACTGCCGCAGTGGGCCGCGTGCGGCGGCATCGTCTATCCTGCGCATATTTCCATGGAACAGTGCTCATCGCAGTTCACGGCGCAATACAAGGCCGAAATCGCCAGTCGTTTGCTGCAATCGGCGCATTGTGCGGCCGATGAGGCGCGCATGGTGGACCTGACCGGCGGTTTCGGCGTCGATTTCTCATATCTCGCGCGCGCATTTGGCCAAGCCACGTACGTGGAGCGGCAGCCGCGACTATGCAGGCTCGCGGCGCATAACATGGCGGTGCTGGGCCTGCCGCAGACGCAGGTGGTCTGCGGTGATGGCGTCGACTATCTGCAGGATATGGAGCCGGTGCAGCTGATCTTCATCGATCCCGCCCGCCGTGACGAGCATGGTGCGCGCACCTACGCGATCGAGGACTGCACGCCAAACGTGCTGGCCTTGCGCGATATGCTGCTGGCGAAAGCCCGGTATGTGATGGTGAAGCTGTCTCCGATGCTGGACTGGCGTAAAACCGTCGACGATTTCGCGCATGCCGTGCGCGAAGTGCATATGGTGTCCACCGGCAACGAATGCAAGGAACTGCTGCTGGTGTTGGAAAGCGCTTCCGCGACCGATGGCGCGCGGGCGCAATCGAAATCGCCGCACATATACTGCGTGAACGACGATCAGCGGCTCGACTACGACGCGGCGGCCTACACGCGCGGTCTGCGCATTGGCGACGCGCCGCTGCCGCAGGATATGCGATACCTGTACGAGCCAAACGCATCGGTGATGAAAGCCGGCTGTTTCGATGCGGTGGAAGAACGGTTCGGCGTCACGCAGATCGGTCCGGGCAGCCATCTGTTCGTCTCGGACGCCTTGGTGGATGGCTTCCCCGGCCGAGCATTCGCGATCGAATCGATCGGCGGCATGGGCAAGAAGGAGCTCAAGCGGTTGCTGGGCGGACTGGACCGCGCCAACATCGCCGTGCGGAATTTCCCACTGACCGCGCCGCAACTGCGCAAAAAGCTCAAACTGGCGGATGGTGGGGATGCGTATCTGTTCGGCACCACCATGCAGGGCGGTGCGCATGTGCTGATCAGAACGGTGAAGGCCGACCGCTAACGGGCATTTTTCCCACTGGCTGGATGATTTTGGCGGTTTGGAGAGCCGTAAGCGTCCAGATTTATCCAGCCGATGGGTGGATTGGGCATGTGGATGGCTCCTGAGCGGGTGTTTTTCCCACTGGCTGGGTGTTTTTGGCGTGTGAGTGGTGTTTGGGTGGGTGGATTTATCCAGTCACTGGGCGTATGTGCGTGTAGATAGCGACTGAACGGGTGTTTTCCGCCAGTGGCTGGTGGATTATGCCGTGTGAGAGACCTCCAGTCGGGTATTTTTCCCATGGACTGGATGATTTTGGCGGGTGGATGGTCCCTGAGCGGGTGTTTTTCCCACTGGCTGGATGTTTATGGCGGTTTGGAGAGCCATAAGCGTCCGGATTTATCCAGCCGGTGGATATATGGGGACGGTGAGGGGGTGTTGAGCGGGAGATTTATCCAGCCAGTGGAACAAAAAAGACGCCGAGGTGGACCTGGGCGTCTTTTTTGTCGGATTCGGTTTTGCTGGATCCGGGTTTGCTTGATTCGGTTTGTTGGATCCGGGTTTCGCGAGACCTATGGGATACTCGAAACCGGCATTGGCGAACCGGCTCAGCGCCACCACATGGTCATGATGAAGCCGACCATGATGATTGCGAACGCGATGGCCAGATTCCAAGCGCCGATATGCGGAATCGGATAGTCGGAGGTCAGGTAGTAGATCACGGCCCACACCAGACCGATGATCATCAGCGCGCAGAACAACGGCACGAACCAACGAGGGTTGGACTTGGTGCCCTTGATGGTCTCTTCCACACGACGGGTGTTCTCCGCCTGGCGATTCATCATGCGCTGCATCTGCGGCGTCAGGGAATCCTTGTCGACAGTGGAATTCAGCACCGCCTCAACGCGGTCCATCGGGATATCGAGATCATCATCATCGGATTCGGTATTTGCCTCGACATCCTTCCCGGCGACATCCTCGGTGGTCTCCTCGACGGCGGCGGTGTCGTCGGCGGACTGCAGATCGCTCTGATCGTCCGCGGTGGTTTCGTGCAGCTCTTCGTCAGCCATCAGCATAGTCTCCTTTAATAGGCTAAAAGTCATAATAGTGGGTAGACTCGAAAGCGGCGAACCCACAGCAAAAAACTGTTCACAATCAGGACAATCGTTCAGAAAGGACCGCATGGCGAAGCACACCGGAAGGCATAGCGCGAAGCGGTCGAAAGTGGCCGGCGCCGCGGTATTTCTCGTGCTGCTGTTCTCCGGATACCTGCTGTCCACCAACCTTCGCGTCAATCGTTCCGTGGTGGTGTCCAACGACACCGCCGACCTCGTGGAACAACGCGTGAAAAAGGTCAATTCGCTGCAATCGGAAGTCGATTCCCTCAGCTCCAGAGTGAACGATCTGAGCAAAACGCTCGACAGCCAGAACGCCAATGGTTCGCAGGACAGCGAGAACGCCGGCAACGGCACCATGCTTCCCACGGTGGAAGGTCCGGGTCTCGTGGTGACGCTCGACGACTCGCCCCTGTGGGAGAACATGGTCGACGCCAATGGCTCCAACGCCAACATCAACGATTACGTGGTGCACCAGCAGGACATCGAAGCCGTGGTCAACGCGCTGTGGGCGGGAGGCGCCGAATCCATGATGATCATGGACCAGCGCGTGCTGTTCAACTCGGCCGTACGCTGCTCCGGCAACGTGCTGCTGCTGCAGGGCAAGAAATATTCGCCGCCATTCACCATCTCCGCGATCGGGCCGGTCGATGAGATGAAACAGGCGCTCGACGATTCCAAAGACGTGACCATCTACCGGCAGTACGTGAGCGCGTTCGGCTTGGGATGGCAAGTCGACGAGAAAGAGAAGCTGCATTTCGACGCGACCGACGCGTTGCAACAGCCGTTGCAGTATGCGAAAGTCGTCGAAAACGACGCGGACGACACATCGCAAGAGGGGAAACATAGCCGATGAAACACGTGGCCCGGAGCGGCAGCCGCAACAAAGGTGTGCTGTGGACGATACTCGGCATCCTCGCCGAGCTCATGCTGACCGCCGCCGCGGTGTGCGCGCTGTACATCGCATGGCAGATGTGGTGGACGGGCGTGCAATCGGAACACAACCAGATCGAAACCCGCCAATCCGTCTCCTGGTCCGATCCGGGCAAATCCGGCAACGTCACCATCGCGCAGGCGCAACAGGGCGACCCGCCCGTGCAGCCGCAAAGCGCGACGGAAGGCGAGCTCATCGCCCAGGTCTACATACCCCGATTCGGCAGCCAATGGCAGCGCAACCTGGTGGAAGGCACGGATCTGACGCAGCTTAACAAACACGGGCTGGGCCACTACACGGATTCGCAGATGCCTGGCCAGATCGGCAACTTCGCCTTCGCCGGCCACCGCAACGGATACGGGCAGCCGCTCGGTGATGTCGACAAGCTGCGGGAAGGCGACCCGATCATCATCCGCACGCAGGACTACTGGTACGTGTACCACTACACCAGCTACAAGATCGTGCTGCCGTCGCAGGTGGAGGTCGTGGCCTCCAACCCCGAACATCCAGGGGAGACGCCCACCAAGCGCATGCTGACCATGACCACATGCGAGCCGAAATACTCCACGCCGACGTATCGATGGATCAGCTACGCCGAATTCTCGTACTGGGCGAAAGTCTCCGACGGCATCCCCAAGGAACTGGCCTCCACGGACGCGAACGGCAAAGTCACCTTCGTCAACAACGAGCACGCCTCGTTCGCCGCATCGGTGAACACGCTCAAACCGTGGATCTTCGGCGCGCTCGCCGCATACGTGATCGTCTTCATCGCCGCCGCCGTGGCATGGCGTTGGCCGTACCTCGCCGATGTTCGCGCCGGCCGCCGCAAGAAGGCCGATTTCAGCATTTACGGCGGTCTGCTGCGCGTGCAGCCCGGCGTGCTGCCGATCCGGATCGTATTGATGGCGCTGCTGGTGTTCGCCGCCTGCGCATCCTGCTTCGAATGGCTGTTCCCATGGGCCGCGACGAACATCCCGGTCCTGCAGGAGATGTCGAACTACACGGCCATCTGACGGGCCGCACGAGGCGCTGCCGCAAGTCCTGCCCGGAACAAGCCTCATCTTGCCGACGAGGCCGCGCGGTGGCTGCAGCGTGAGACGCGCGCGCCGCCGCGAAGCATTCCGCACGTACACTGCTGTTCAACCGTTGATAGGAGCATGATGACCGATTCCGCACGCATTCTGGTCGTGGACAACTATGATTCGTTCGTTTACACGATCGTCGGCTATGTGAAGACGCTTGGCGCCACGGTGACCGTGGTGCGCAACGATGCGATCGACCCGTCCGTTCCGGGCGTGATCGACGGGTACGACGGTGTGCTGATCTCCCCTGGCCCTGGCGCTCCGTCGGAATCCGGCGTCAGCGAGGACATGATCCGCCTGTGCGCGGCACAGAACAAGCCGATGTTCGGCGTATGCCTCGGCATGCAGGCCTTGGCCGAAGTGTTCGGCGCCACGGTAAGCCACGCGCCGACCATCATGCACGGCAAGACCAGCCTGGTGGAGCATATCGACGATGAGATCTTCGAAGGCGTCGCCAACCCGATGATCGCCACACGTTACCACTCCCTAGCCGTCGAACCGGATTCCGTGCCGGACGAGCTGGTGGTGACCGCGTGGACGCAGGACGACCACATCGTGCAGGGCATCAAACACCGCGACAAGCCGATGTATGCGGTGCAGTTCCATCCGGAATCCGTCATGACGCAGGACGGGTATCGGCTGCTGGCGAACTGGCTCAAGGTGTGCGGGCAGGAATCGGCGGTGGAGAAGTCGATTGGGCTGCAGCCTAAGGTGAACGAGTAGTTTTCTTTGTTGCTTGCCGCGGTTTCCGCGATAGGTGATGTGAGTTGGAAGCGTAGGACGAATATGCGCCGCAGTGATGCGGGGGATTCCGTTCACGACACACTCAAGGCCGTTCGGCCAAGCTTACGGTCGTGAACGGAATCCCCCGCATCACTGCTCTTTTGGCTTTTGTGTGGCACTATCTTCGGCTGCTTTGTTTTTTGAGGGGAAGAAAGGGGAGGGAGCGGCATCGAGCCGGTTCCCTCCCCTGATTACTAGTTGTCGCCGCCGCTGGTGTCGGTGCTGTTGTTGTTGCCGTTGTTCGTGTTGGTGCTTGGGGTGTTGGAGGTGGCCGCCTTCTTGGTGGTCAGGGTGATGGTCGAGCCGCTGTCGGCTTGGCTGCCGCCGTTCGGCGACATCGACACGACGGTCGCATCGTCATCCTGCGGTCCGTTGACGCTCACCTGGAATCCGGCGGCGCTCAAAATGCTCTTCGCTTCGGCAAGGGTGGAGTTGGTCACGAACGGCACGCTCACCTGCTGCTTGCCGGTGGACACCCAGATGGTCACGGCCGTGCCCGCCTCGACGGTGCTGCCGGAACCTGGATCGATGCGGGTGACGGCACCGGACTGCACCGAGTCGGAATACTCGCTTTCGATGGTGATCTGCGTCAGACCGGCCTGCTTGAGCTGCGCGATGACCGAATCCTTGGATTGACCCACCAGACCGTCCGGAATCCTGGTCATGCCGGACGAGATGTACAGCGTGATGATGGTGCCCTTGGTCTGCTTCGAATTCGCGGCCGGATCGGTGTTCACCACCTGATCCTTCGCGATGGTGGCGTTATCCACGGTCTTGACGTTGCCCACCTTGAATCCGGCGGCCTCGAGAATGCTCTTCGCCTCCTCCTGAGTCTTGCCGGACACATCCGGAACCGTGACCGACTGCGGACCGGTGGAGAACCACACGGAGACCGTGGAGCCCTTCGCCACCTTCTTGCCGCCCTTCGGGTTCTGTTTGGTGATGGTGCCCTTCGGCTGGCTGGACGTGGTGTCGTCACGGGCGTCGAGCTTCAGGCCAAGCGCCTTGAGCTGCTCCTCCACGCGAGCCTGGGAGATGTTCGACGTTTCGGTGAAGTCCGGCACGGACACCGTATTCGTGGATCCCTTATCCTTGTTCAGCGCATAGACGATGCCGAAAATGGCCAGCAGCGCGACGATGCCGCCGACCACGGAGGCGATGATGATCTGCTTCTTCTTGCGCTGCTTGGCGGCCTGCGCGCGCTGTTCCGCGCGGGTCTTCGTGGCGAGCCCGCCATTGGCGTTCGGCACGGCCTCGAACTGTCCGGTGACCGGGTTGAACGCCTGGGTGGCGGCGGTGTCCGACGTGGGGGTCATCGCCACGGTGTTGGCATCCATTTCGGCCTGCTTGCGGGCCTTCATGTTGGTCAGATCGGTCAGCGGGTTGAACGCGGCGGCCATCGGCACCCCGCCGTTCATGAACGTCAGCAGATCGTTCTTGAATTCGGAAGCGGTGGCGTACCGGTTCTGCCGGTCCTTGGCCATCGCCTTCGCGCAGATTGAATCCCACATCTTCGGCAGGCCCGGCACGATCGTGCTCGGGGGAGTGGCGACCTCGGAAACATGCTGGTAGGCGATCGCCACCGCGGAATCGCCGGTGAACGGCGGTCTGCCCGTCAGCATCTCGTACAGCACACAGCCGGCGGAATACAGGTCGGAACGCATGTCGACGCTTTCGCCGCGCGCCTGCTCCGGGGACAGGTATTGCGCGGTGCCGACGACGCCCTGCGATTGTGTCATGGTCGCAGCGGAATCGTCGATGGCTCGGGCGATGCCGAAGTCCATGACCTTGACCACGCCCTGCTCGGAGATCATGATGTTGCCGGGCTTGATGTCGCGGTGGATGATGCCCATGCGGTGCGAGTATTCGAGCGCGTTGAGCACGCCCATCATCACCTGCTCGGCGTCGCGCTGGCTCAACGCGCCATTCACCTTGAGGATGTCGCGCAGGGTCTGTCCCTTGACGTACTCCATCACCAGATACGGCAGATGCTCGACTTCGCCGGTCTCCGTGGTGACGGCTTCCTCGCCCGAATCGTAGATGTTCACGATGTTCGGATTGTTCATCTGGGCGACGGAGTGGGCTTCGCGGCGGAAACGTTCAAGGAAGATGCTGTCGGTGGCGAAATCGGCGCGCATGATCTTGACGGCTACGGTGCGCCCCAAACGTGTGTCGGTCGCCACATGCACTTCGGCCATGCCGCCACGGCCGACGAGCTGGCCGAGCTGATAACGGCCTCCAGCCAAAGAGGTGGGCATGTTGATGTTCATCCCTGTTCCTTCCAATCATTGCTCACGGAGATATGGGGTTTGCTGACCACGCGGCGGGGAAGCCTTCCCCCCGAGGACACGATCATCGTGTCGGCCATCTGCGTCTGCTGGTCCAGCAGACGACGTTCGATGCGGGACAGGGTGCGGGATACCACCAGCGCGTCCTTCGGACGGTCCAGCGGATCCTTGGCCAGCATTGACATGACGAATTCGCGCAGCTGCACATCGATGGTGTCGGGCAGCGGCGGAACCGGATTGTTGACGTGCGCCGCTGCGATGTCGACTGGAGTCGCGCCCGTGAACGGACGGTGTCCGCACAGGCCCTCGTATGCGACGACGCCCAACGAATAGATATCGGATTGCGGCGTGGCATGCTTGCCTTGCGCCTGCTCCGGGGAGATGTACTGCGCGGTGCCCACCACCATGCCGTCCTGCGTGATCTGCTCCTGGTTGGTGGAGTAGGAGACGCCGAAATCGGTGATCTTCACCTCGCCGGAATCGGAGACCATGATGTTCGCCGGCTTCACATCGCGGTGGATCACGCCGTGGGAATGCGCCACGAACAGGCCGCGCGCGGTCTGAATGAGGATCGGCAGCAGTTTGATCGGATCCATCGGACCGTTCTGCTCATGGAACAGGTCGGCGAGCGACTTGCTCGGCACGTATTCCATGATGAGGAAGCCGATGCCGTCATGTTCGTAGTATTCGAACAGCGCCGCGATGTTCGGATGCGCAAGATTGGCGGAATTATGGGCTTCCGCGCGCAGACGAAGCAGCTTGGCCTCTTGGGTGACGCCGAGGTCGCCGCGCAATGCCTTGATGGCCACCGGGCGGCCGAGCTGGATATCGTAGCCCTTCCATACTTCGCCCATGCCGCCTTGGGCAAGGCGGGAATCCAACCGGTAGCGTCGGTGGATGAGCTGTCCTTCAATCAGTTTCATTCTGCCAGCGCCTCCTGCATCATAGCCTTCATAATCGGTCCCGCCGCGAACGAGCCATACAGGTCCACATTGTGCACCACGACCGCCACCGCGATCTTCGGATCATCCGCCGGAGCGAACCCGATGACCCAGCCGTCGATGGAACTGTTGTTGTCGCCGATCTGCGCGGTGCCGGTCTTCGCGGCCACCTGCACGCCGTCGATGGCCAGATTCGGGTTCTCCTTGGTGACCACGGATTCCATCATCTGGGTGAGCTTGTTGGCCGTGTCCGCACTGAACGCGCGGGACATGACCTCGGGCTTGGTCTGCGAGATGACCGACAGGTCCGCGGACCGCACGCGGTCGACCAGCGTGGGCTGCATCAGCTTGCCGTCATTGGCCACGGCGGCGGCCACCATCGCGTTCTGCAACGGGGTCACCACGGTGTCTCCCTGGCCGATCGACGCCAATGCGAGCTTGTCGTCGTTGATGCCGGTGGGGAACTTCGAGGAGACCGTCACCCACGGGGTGCCGGTGTAATCGGAGCCATCCACGGTGATCGGGCTGTCGAAGCCGAGCTTTTTGGCCATGGAGGAGACCACGTCATCACCCAAAGACACGCCAAGCTGGGCGAACGCGGTGTTCGACGAGTATGCCAGCGCGTCCTCCAACGAGATCTTGCCATCGGCGCCGTCGGCCTGCGAGACGGCGTTGGTCAGCTGCGTGGCCGTGCCCGGAAGCGTGTAGCTCGCCCCCGCCGGAATCTGCGTATCGGTCTGGTATTGGCCGGATTCCAACGCCGCGGCCGCCACCACCGTCTTGAACGTGGAGCCGGGCGGATACAACTGCGAGGTGACGCGGTTCAGCATCGGATTGGCGGTGTCCTGGGACAGCGCGCTGTAGTTGCTGTTCACCTGGTTCGTGTCATGGCTGGCGAGCAGATTCGGGTCGTAGCTGGGCGTGCTGACCATCGCGAGGATGCGGCCGGTCTTCGGCTCGATGGCCACCGCGGCGCCGTCAGTGGCGCCGAGACTGTTGTATGCGGCCTGTTGGATCTTCGGATCGATGGACGTCTCGATGTTGGCACCCTTGTTCTCCTGGCCGGTGAACAGCGACTTGAACCGCTGCCAGACCAATTGCTCCGACTGTCCAGACAGCAACGAGCTGCGGGACGCCTCGATGCCGTTCCAGCCGCGCTGGCTGATGGAGAAGAATCCGGTGACCGGGGCATACAGTTCGCCGGAGGAATAGGAACGCTGATAGGAGAACGAATCGTTGGAAGGATCGGATTTCGCGATGACCGACCCGTCCGCGGCGAGGATGGAGCCTCGTGGCGCGCCGTACTCGTGGTAGAGCGCGCGGACGTTGCGCGCGTCGTTGGTGAGCTGGTTGGCGCGGATGGCCATGATGATGGTGGTGGACATGCCCAGCACCACGAACAAGGCCACCACGATGGTGAACAGCTGGCGGAGCGACTTATTCATGTGATGCTCCTTGCTGGTCGATGGTTGGTATGACTCCGGTTGTCGGGATGATCGGCTCGGTGAGCGCCATCTGGCTGGCCCGGTCCGCCGTTTCGGCGGCCGGCGTCTGCCTTGCGGAGGCGCGTGCGCTGCTGGCGATTTCGCTGCGGCGGCTCCGCTCGCGGGCGCGCAACGCCTTGACGGCCTCCTGCTGGAAGGCGTCGCCGTCGAGCTCGGATTCCGGCTTGTTCGCGGAATTGGAGATCACGATCAGCAGCGCGGCCAGCATGTAGTTCGCGATCAGCGACGATCCGCCGGCGGCCATATACGGCAGGGTCAGACCGGTCAGCGGAATGACCAGCGTGATGCCGCCGACCACGGTGAACACCTGGAACGCCATGGTGAACACCAATCCGGATGCGAGCAGCTTGCCGAAGCCGTCCTTGATCTTCATCGCCGTGATCATGCCGGCGGCGATGATCAGCAGATACAGCATCAGAATGGCCATCAGGCCGGTCAATCCCAGCTCCTCGCCCAAAGCTGCGTAGATGTAATCGGAATTGGCGATTGGTGTGATCGACGGATGCCCCTGACCAAGACCGGTACCCATCAAACCGCCGGAAGCCAAGCCGAAAATACCGGTGACGAGCTGGTACGAGCCGCCGTATTCCTTGTTGTATTGCGCCGCATCGAACGGATGAAGCCAGGCGTCCACGCGCGCGCCGACGTGGCTGAAGATGTTCGCCGCCGCCACCGCGCCCACGGCGAAGGCGATGAAGCCGATGACGATCCAGCTTTTGCGTCCGGTGGCCACGTACAGCATGGACACGAACATGGCGAAGAACATCAGCGACGTGCCGAGATCATGTTGCACGATCAGCACGCCCATGGACACGATCCACACCACGATGATCGGCCCCATGTCCTTGATGCGGGGCAGTTGGAGTCCGAGGATCTTCTTGCCGCCGACGGCAAGCTGGTCGCGGTGGTCGAACAGATACGAGGCGAAGAAGAACGCGAGGAACAGCTTGGCGAATTCGCTTGGCTGGAACGATCCCAGACCGGGGATCCTCACCCAGATGCGCGCGCCGTACTGCTCCGAGCCGATCACCGGCAGCATCGGCGAGAGCAGCAGCACGATGCCGCTGACCATGCTGACGTACGAGAACCGCCGCAGCACGCGGTAATCCCGCATGAACACGATAAGCAGGTTCGCCAACACCAGCGCGATCGCCAGCCAGATCAGCTGGCGGAACGCCACCGAGGTCTTCGCATCCTGATCGATGCGCGCGATCATCATGGTGCCGATGCCCGTGAGCGCCAGCACGCAGCACATGATCGACTGGTTGGCGTACGGCTGGAACCGCAGCAGCAGGCCCCATGCGGTCAGGAACAACGCCCCCACGAACGCGAGCATCCACGCGTAGTTCTGCGGGAACCCGTTCGTGACGCGTTCGAACATCTGGAAGAACGCCACGGCGCACAGCAGCATGCTGAGCATCAGCATGCCCAGCTGCCTGAAGCGTGTTGCGATCATGACTTGTCACCGCCCGACTTGTCGGATTTGCCGGAGGCGCTGCCGTTCTGCCCAGCGGGGGCATTCGGCGTATCCGCGGCATCGCCGGCCGCCTTCTTCTTCGCGGCTTCGTTCTGCTGCTTGAGCTGCTTCTTGATCAGACGGGTGTGGTTCATCGCCTCGTCATACGTGTCGAAGGAAATGCCCTGGGCAAGCTGTTCCTGCCAGCTTGGCGGCAGCGCGCTCGTCTCCATCGCGGTATCGGTGACGGCATGCGACAGCTTGACGCCGAACAGGTTCGTCGGAACGCCTTGGAAAATCGCCACCGTGCCATCGTCGTCGCCGATGTAGTACTTGGATTGGCTCCACCGGTAGGTGGCCGCGCCGGCTCCGGCGATGCCGAGCAGCACGACGACGGCGACTAGGATGACGATGATGCGGTTGCGGAACGACCGCGAACGCTTCGTCTTGCGTTCCTCGATATGCTCGTTGCGGATGGCCTTGGCGACTTCCGGATCGTTCGGATCGGCGGAAATACGCCCGTCACGCTTGTGTACGACAGGAATCTCCCCAGTGTCGGGATTGGTGCGGTCGCCGTTCTCCTCACGGACCGAGGACGGTTGCGCCACGCGCTGTTCCGGCTCCTTCGTCTCCTCTTTGGGATCCTTGCCATTGCGCAGGGCCGCGGCACGCGCCGCCGGGGACTGCTTGCCCTCGCGCAGCGGCGGGGCGGAGGCGACCGGTTCGTTGATGATGTCCGCGATCGGCTCAAGGCTGGCGCTTGCGGCGCCGCCGATCAGCGGCGTCTGATGCGGCAGGTCGAAGGCGTCCGCGTCAAGCGCGAGCGTCGCGTCGGCGATCACCGCCGTGACGTTGTCGGTGCTGCCCGCGCGCAAAGCCATCGAAACCAGACGCTGCGCGCACTCCTCCTGATCGGAGCAGGTGGACAGCGTCTCCTCAAGCGTGGAATCCTCCAGCACGCCGCACAGGCCGTCGGAGCACAGGAGCCAGCGGTCGGCTGGATGCGCCTTGCGGATGGCGATGTCGGGGCGCGAATCGATGTCGAAATCGCCCAGCACGCGCATCACCACATTGCGCTGCGGATGGTTGCGCGCCTCCGCTTCGCTGATACGGCCGGTGTCGATGAGGTGCTGCACGTAGCTGTGGTCGCTGGTCATGCGGATCAGCTGGCCATCATGCAGCAGGTAGGCGCGGGAATCGCCGATATGCGCCAGCACCCAGTAGCCGGCGACCAGCGCTACGGACGTGACGGTGGTGCCCATGCCCGCGAGACGACGCTCGCGCTTGGCTTTGCCGACGATCGCGTCGTGCGCCGCCATGACGGATGCCGCCATCATATGGGACACCGCCCGCACGTCGCCGTCGACGTCGTCCTGCTCGATATGCGCCAGCGACCGGATGGCGATGGTGGAGGCGGTGTCGCCGCCGGCATGCCCGCCCATGCCGTCGCAGATGGCGATCAGATGCTCGCCGGCGAACGCGGAATCCTGGTTGTTGGACCGCACGGTGCCCACGTCGGACACGACGGTGGAGTACATGAACAATTGCTGTGAAGCGGTGGAAGTCGGCACGACGGATCACCTCAATTCGAAGGTGGTCGCGCCGATGCGCACCGGCACGCGCGTTCCGAGGATCATCGGCGCGTTCAGGCGCTGGTGGTTGACCACGGTGCCGTTGGTGGAGCCCAGGTCCTCGATGGCCCAGCGTCCGGTGGCGGGATCGGTGTAGACGCGCGCATGGTGCGAGGAGACGAATTCGTCATCCAGCACCACGGTATTCGAAGCGGAACGGCCCAGCGTGATGGTGTTGCCGGTCAAAGGGACGGAACTGCCGGCAAGGGGGCCATCGATGATGACCAGCAGGGTTGGTTTGGCGTTCGCCGAGGCGCTGGCCGCGGGCGCGGACGCGGCCACGGGCGCTGGTGATTCGACGGCCTTGCGCGCGGCACGCTCCTTACGGCGATGAGCCCGCGACTTGCGCGGGCTGAGCGTTTCGATATCCCTGTACAGCGAGCGTACCGTGCAGGCCACGAAGATCCAGAGCAGTACGAGGAATCCGTACTTGAGGATCGCAAACGTTAATTCAGTGAGCATAAAGGCGGCTCCCCGGGTTGGGGTCGGTCACTCCTGATCCTGCGAAGAAGCCCAATACAGGATGCGGGTTCGGCCGATGGTGATCGTATTGCCGTCGAGCAGCGTCGCCGCCTCGACGTGATGGCCTTCGACGTACATGCCGTTGGTGGAGCCCAGGTCCCGGGCGATGACGGTGTTGCCGTTGTCGGTGATGTCGATTTCCATATGACGGCGGGAGATGCCCGGATCGTCGATGACGATATCGCAGTCGGAGCCGCGGCCGATGATGGTCTTGTCCTCGGTGAGGAGATACTGATGCTCGCCGATCTCCAGCATCGGGCAATCCTCGGTCTGCGCATCGGTGGTGACCGGCACGGTGTTGCCCTGCACGGACTCGCTGGAAAGCCGGTAATCGCCCTTGGTGAGCTCAAGGTCCTCTTCGAAGATCACCACGACCGGGCCGACGAACGCGTAGTTCTGGCTTTTCGCATACTGGGTGAGGTTGTCGGCAAGTTCGTTGGCGAGGGTCTCCGCACCCCATTCGACGATGTTGTTGAAATCCGGAGTGCTGAGTTTGAAACGATATTCGTTCGGGGCTACGGTACGGTCACGCGTGACGGGCATGGCCTCTTTGTCGATCTCGCGTTCCAGAGCGCTGGAAAGGTCGACGGGCTTCAGGTCCTTGGACCCGAATTTGGCGAAAACCCCGTTGACGGCGCCTTCCACGCTCTTCTCAAATCGGTCGAGAACACTCATACTTGTCCCTTTCTATCCTTGACCATCCTACGCTTTGGCGTGCCGAGCGCCAATTCGGACAGATACTTACTTGCAAAAATTCCATGCCAAGGGGGTTCGCGGCCCGAGATCGGGCATGATCGGGCACGGTCGGCCGACGGTGGTGTTGGGTGTCGGTAGGTTGGAAGGCATGAATGATGCGATTGATCAATTTCCCGGGCTCAAGGCCCGTACCTTGCGATTCACCTGCGGCGCGCCACGCTCCGCCCGCGCGATCGGCGACGGTTCGCGCGCGCTGTTCCTGCGGTCGGACGGCCCCGAGGACACCGTCACCTCGCTGTGGATGAGCGTGATCGATGCCGATGGCGACACCAACGAGATCCTGCTCGCCGATCCGCGCGCGCTGCTCGCCGACGCCGACGACGAGGACGTGCCGGCGGAGGAGCGCGCACGGCGCGAACGCGCGCGCGAAGGAGGATCCGGCATCGTCGGCTATTCGGTGGACGACGCCGGCAATCGTGTGGCCTTCACCATCAACGGCCAGCTGTTCCTGACCGACATCGCCGCCGGCTCGACGCGCGGCATCGTCATCGACGAGGCCGAATGCAAGCCGGTACTCAATCCGCGCATCAGCCCGGACGGCCGGCACGTCATGTACACGACCGGCACCTATCTGGTGGACGTCGACCTCGCCGACCACGCGGATGACGGCGACGCGGTATCCGTGGTGGCCTCCATTCCGCAGGACGGCGGCACGGACGGCGAGACGGAAACCGGGTCGTCCGGCGAATGGAAGATTGGCCTCGCCGAATTCGCCGCCGGCGAGGAGATGGACCGCTACGACGGTTTCTGGTGGTCGCCCGATTCCAAATACGTGCTGTTCGAGACCTTCGACGCCTCCCACGAGGAGACTTGGCACATCTGCGATCCCGCCGATCCGACGGCTCCCGCGGCAAGCCGCCGGTATCCGCAGGCGCTGACCGCCAACGCGGACGTGCGCCTGACCCTGCTGGAGCTCGGCTTCGACACGGACGGCTGCTACTACGGCGGCATCGCGCACGACGTGCGTTGGGACCGCGGATCGTACGAATATCTCGCCGCTGTGAGCTGGACGGCCGGCCACGAGCCGCTGCTGCTCGTCCAGGACCGGCTGCAGCAGCACGACCAAGTGCTCGCCGTGCGGGTGGGCGATCCGATCGTGACCATGAGCGTGCCGGAAGACGGCTTCACCGACGACGACGGCAACGCGGTGGAGACCTTCTCCATCGCCGTTCCCGAATACGCGCCCGGCGAGGAGCCCGGCACCACGCGCGTGCTCGAGGAACACCACAACGACTACTGGCTCGACCTGATCGGCGGCACGCCCGCCTTCACGCCGGACGGCCGCCTGATCTGCGCGATGAACGACATGGACGCCGACACGAACCGTCTGACCGTCGACGGCAGGCCGTTCACCCCGCAAGGCCTCCAGGTGCGCGACGTGCTCGACGTCACCGATACCGACGTGCTGTGCGTGGTGCAGCGCACGCCGGAACTGCTGCCCGCCGACGCGCTGCCGTTCCTCTGGCAGTCCAACGCCGACGAGCACGACGCCCGCAGCTTCGACGTGGTATCGATCCGTTACGACGGCAGCTGGGAGCCGCTCACCTACCTGCCCGGCCAGTGGACGATGTCCCGCGCCGGCAACGGCTGTGTGGTGAACGGCCGAGGCATGGACGACGCGCGGTCGACCATGCAGCATTGCATGAACGTCGTCTCGACCGGTGACGACGGCACGGACATGGCGTCGATGGTGGTCTCTCCGATCGCCAACCACGCCGAAACCCCCGGTTTCACGCCCAACGTGCGATTCACCCGCCTCGGCGGACGCAAGCTGCACGCCGCGATCATCCTGCCGTCCGCAGACAGCGCGTACGCGCACGCCGACACCCTGCCGGTGCTGATGAAGCCGTACGGCGGACCAGGATTCCAACAAGTGGTGGAGAGCCAATCCTTCTACTGGGACGCGCAATGGTGGGCCGACCAAGGCTACATCGTGGTCACCGCCGACGGCCGCGGCACCACCGGCCGCGGGCCGCGCTGGGATCGCGAGATCTACGAGGACATGAAGGACGTGACACTCGCCGACCAGGTCGATGCCGTGCACGCGCTGCCGTCCGCGCTCGCCGAGCTCGGAGCGCCGGCGCCGGACATGGACCGCGTCGCGATGATCGGATGGTCCTACGGCGGCTTCCTGTCCGCGCTCGCCGTGCTGGAGGCGCCCGACACGTTCGCCGCGGCCTGCGCCGGCGCTCCGCCGACCGATTGGACGTTGTACGACACGCATTACACGGAACGCTATCTGGGACTCGACCCGGTCACGTACGAGCGCAACAGCATCATCGCCGACGCGCCGCGGCTGGAACGTCCGCTCATGCTCATCCACGGTTTCGCCGACGACAATGTGACGATCGCCAACAGCCTGCGATTGAGCCAGGCGCTGATGGCCGCGGGCCGCAAACACACGTTCCTGCCGCTTAACGGCATCACGCATATGACCAACGACGCGACGGTGGCGCGCAACCTGTTGCTGCTGCAGCGCGATTTCCTCGCCGACGCGCTGCGCTGAGCGGAAATACCGTGCGGACGGCCGCTCCGTCGCGGTCGTCCGCATGCGACAATAAAAACGCGTTTCCCCGCGCGGCCGCGGATTGCCAAGTATCCGCGGAATCGCAAGGAAACGCATGCCCTTCTCAGTAGGGAAGATAAAACGATGCCGGACACCCCTGCAAGTCAGGGGGTACCACATTTGTGTAGTCCCCTTGCGCGTGTGCCGTCACACCTGGAATCGTTCGGCGACCGTGGGCGCGGTGTCGGGCATCGGGGTCGGCAGATAGGCGAACAGCGTCCAATCGCCGTCATGCAGCGTCGTGACGAGCTTGCCCCCGCATGATTCGATCTGCTTGCCGAAGTAGGACAGGCCATGGCCGCCCGAGAGCTGGCCGCCATCCTGTTCGGTCTTCGCGAGATTGATCTGCGTGATTTCGATGACGTTCGGCTTGAGCATCACCGACAAATCCACTTTGCTGCCGGGCTTCGCATGCCGTGCGATATTGGCGTAGATCTCGCGGAGCAGACCGTTGGCGAGCTTGGCCATGGCCGGTGAGGCGCTTGGCTTGCCGCCTGCCACGTGGCGCACGGAGGTGATGTCGAATCCAAGCGCGCGCAGACGCCTGTCGCCGTTGGTCATGGTGGTGTCGAGCAAATCGGCGAGCGCCCTGCCGTCGGCATCGTCGTCAAGCGTCGTGACGTCCATGTCCAATTCGTCGATGACGCGATGCACGTTGGCCAGGGCGGAGCGGACATAGTTGTCGATCTGGTCCCAGTCCTTGGTGTCCCGGGCGTCCTGTCCATGCTCGGAATCCGCGCCGATATGCCGTTGCGCCACGAACACCGCGGCGGACAGGTCGCCCGTCACGGCGTCATGGATGGCTTCGGCGATGCGGTTGCGGCTTTCCATCTCCCGCAGCCTCGCCTTGGTCTGCGCGGCTTCCATGCGGCTGTTCGTCATCGCCGCGTTCCAACGCAGGGCGCATCCGAACAAGGCCACCATGCCCAGCATGGCGATGATGGACACGGGATTGGTGCTGGTTTGGTTGCGCATGAGGGCGTTGAACAGCTCGTCCAGTGTGAAGAACACGAACAGCAGCAATGCTACGAGATTGTTGGTTTCGAACGACAGCAGGCCCAGTGCGTACAGGAGGCCCGGCAACGCGACGGCGCTGGCTCCTGGCACGCAGTATGAGCCGAGTTCGGCTATCACGAGGAACAGCGCCGCCGTGGACTTCGGGAATCGTGCGGAAAGGATGAGCAGTGCCATCGCCGCGATGTCCCAGACCAGCATCGGTGGGGTGCGTGGCGGCGTATACGCCATGCATGCCAGTATCCAGCATGTGGTGATGAGCATGAGACCCACGCGGATCGGATGCCAGAGATTCGGATGGTCGGCGCGCATGTGCGCACGCCATGAGCGGAGTCTTGCGCCAAGTTCAGACAGCATGGGACCTCACCCACAATGCCACCGCTTGGCGGGCCGTCTTGCAGTTGAGCTTCTTGAGGATGCTCTGCATGTGTTTGCGGACGGTGCCTTCGGAGATGTCCAGCTGTTCGGCGATCTCCCTGTCCAGCAGGCCATCCGCGCACAGTGAGATGATCTGCTCCTCCCGCACCGTGAGCTGCGGCGAGGTCTCATCCTCATGGCTGAGGCGCAGATTGGCCAGGGCGGGGGATTCGAATCCTTCCATCACGTTGCCGCCGCAGAGCCGTTCGATGGCTTGGGCCAACTGGTCGGAATCCTCCTTGCTGATCAGCCCCTGCGCTCCGGCCTCCATCAGCTTGTCGCGGTAGCTTCTGATGGAGAAGCTGGTGACGCCGAGGATGGGCAGATGCTTGTCCAGCAGGCGGATGCGGCGGCATGTGGCCGGTCCCTGCAGGCCCTCCATGGACATGTCGAGGATAAGCAGATTGAGATTGTCGCCGGCTTTCTGGCAGCGTTCGATCGCTTCGGCGCCGGAAGTGGCCGCCCATACCACGTAGGCGGTGGGCACTTTGGCGTCGATGAGATAGCGCAGCGATTCCAGCGCGCGCGGATCATTGTCGACCAGCGCGATGCGATGGATCTTGGGTACTGGTCCGGACGTTTTCATGGGATGCGTCACTTACCGCACAGCCATTGCAGCAGCGGTGGGCAGTCGATGACATATACGTCGGATGGTGTTGCGTCGTCCGCGGCGTACGCGGTTGTCGCCGGAGCGCCGGCGGCCAGTATGGCGAGCGTCATGAGCAATGATGCGATTCTCATGCTGTCATTGTACGGGGATATGGGTCCAAGATGCCCATTCGTCTGCTCTATCCGTGAATATTGTGCGATATTGGCGCTCTGGATGGTTATAGTGCACGTGGACCGGATAGTCGCATATCCGTCTTGCGACTCAACCTAGCGTACTGGGGGCGGTATGAGAACGGTGTTCGCCATCTTCGCGCGTGACGTCATGCGCATCGTGAAAAATCCCGTGGCGTTGGTCGTGACGTTCGGCGTGGCCATCATCCCCTCGCTGTACGCATGGTTCAACATCCTCGCCAACTGGGACCCATATTCCAACACCGGCAACATCGAAGTGGCCGTCGCCAACGAGGATCTCGGCACCGACTCCACGCTGGTCGGGCATCTCGACGCCGGCGCGCAGACGGTCAAGGAACTCAAAGCCAACCATCAGCTCGGATGGCGGTTCGTCAGCAGGACCGATGCGCTCGACGGGGTGAGATCCGGCAAATACTATGCGGCGATAGTCCTGCCCGACAACTTCAGCGAAACCTTGATCGGCAGCGTCACCGGTACCACCAAACGTCCGCATATCACGTACTACGTCAACGAAAAAGAGAACGCGATCGCACCGAAGATCACCGATACCGGCGCCACCGAAATCGACGAGCAGATCAACTCGACCTTCGTGGCCTCCGTGGCGGACGCCATCGCCTCGCAGGTCAAACGATCCGCGCAGGACATCACCACGTCGGCAGACAATACGCAGACCGACGTCATCGGCGACCTGAACGACACCATCGGACAGCTCGACGACGTGACCGGCGAACTGGCGAACATCTCCACCTCGTTGGGCGCCGCCGAGCGAACCGTCTCCACGGCGCACGCCACCAACACGCATCTTCGCAAACAGCTCGCCACGGCGAAAGCCACCGCCACCACCACCACCGGCCTGCTGGCCGACGCGCAAAGCGCCTCGCAGCAGTTCTCGGCCACGGCCGGCCAGGCGCTCGACAACGGCAGCATACAGCTCTCCGGCCTGCAGACGGGCGTCAACAACGCCGTGGGCCAGGTCGCCAGCGGCCTCAACGCCACACAAACCAAAGTGGACGCAGTTGGCAAGGCCATGACCAAGGTCTGCGACACCACCGACGAATTCATCGACTCCCTGGACCGGGCGCTCGCCTCCAGCGGCCTCGACCAGAACAGCGAAGCCTATCGGACGCTCGCCCAGCAGATCGCCGACGCACGCACCAAACTCAGCCAGGAACGCGCGCTGCTGAACGATTTCAACGACCACGCCGACGGCCTGATCGACAATGGACGCGACACGGCGACCACACTCGGCTCCGACATCGCGGGACTGGCTGGCGCCGGATCCACCGGCCTGGCCAGCGCGCGCGCCACACTGACGGGAATGATCATGCCCGCGCTGGACGGCTCTCTGTCCTCGCTGAGCCTCACCAGCGGGGCCATCGGCGGCACGCTCAACTCACTCGACGGCCTGATCGGGCAAAGCGACGCCCTGCTCAGCCAGCTCGACACAACCCTTCGGCAGACCCGCACGACCCTCGATTCCAGCGCCGACGCCCTGAACACGCTCAAACAACGGCTCGGCACCACACGCACCGACGTGGCGGCGCTCTCCAGCTCGCAGATCTACGAGCAGATCGCCCAGCTGCTCGGCCTCAACGCCGACAGCATCGGCGATTTCATGGGCAACCCCGTGCAACTGAGCCACGTCGTCGTCTACCCGACCGACAACTACGGTTCGGCGGTCACACCGTTCTATACCAACCTCGCATTGTGGGTCGGCGGCTTCGTGCTGGTGGCCATCTACAAGCTCGAAGTCGACAAGGACGAGCGCATCCGCACCTACACGCCGACGCAAGGCTATCTCGGCCGCTGGCTGCTGTTCATGCTCATCGGCGCCATGCAGGCGGTCATCGCCACCGTTGGCGACATCGCACTGGGCATCCAATGCGCGCATCCGCTGCTGTTCATCCTGGCGGGACTGCTCGAATCGTTCATCTACGTCAACATCATCTACGCGCTCGCGGTCGCGTTCCGCCATATCGGCAAAGCGGTGGCCGTGGTGCTGGTGATCGTGCAGATCCCCGGAGCGTCGGGACTGTATCCGATCGAGATGATGCCGGAATTCTTCAGGAAGCTCAAGCCGTTCTTGCCGTTCACCTATGGCATCCAGGCCATGCGGGGGCCGATCGCCGGCCTGTACAAAACGCATTATTGGAACGACATGTTCCATCTGCTGTGGTATCTGCCGTTCGCGTTGTTCATCGGATTGGTGGTGCGCCGCCTCGCCATGAACCTCAACGCGCTGTTCGACAAGCGTCTGGACGACACCGACCTGATGATCACCGAGCATAACGCCGGCGTGGATGGCGGACTGCGCCTCACCCAAACGGCGCGCGACTTCGTGCGCGCCTATCCGCAGATCGCCGAGCGTCGCGCACGCCGCTTCTTCACGCTGTATCCGCGTCTGGTCCGGATCGGGCTCATCGCGTTGCTCGTGCTGCCGTTCGTCTTCCTGGTGCTGCTGTTCGTGATTCCGCAGAAGATGATGATGCTCACGGGGTGGATCGCGTCGATCATCGCGATCGACACCTACCTGATCGTCGTCGAATACCTGCGCGAACGGTACGCTTCGGTGCTCGGCGAGCATGAGATGAGCGGCGACGAGTTCCGTCAGGCGATCCTGCACGAGAACCTGCTGTTCCACCGTGGCATGCGATACCGGCCGATGCATGCCCGTGCGAAGGAGGACGCGCGATGAAGTATTTCTGGGGCATCTTCAAACGCGATATGTGCCATGCCACGCGCAACGTGATCGCCGTGGTCGTCTCCATGGGCCTGATCGTCGTTCCCGCGCTGTACGCGTGGTTCAACATCTCGGCCAGCTGGGATCCGTACAAGAACACCAAATCGCTGAAGGTGGCCGTCGCCAACGTCGATGCGGGATACAAGTCGGAACTCATCCCCGTGCGGATCAACGTGGGCGAGACCGTGACGAGCGCATTGCGCGCCAACCATCAGCTCGACTGGCAGTTCGTGGACCGCGACAAAGCCGTGGATGGCGTGAGGTCCGGCGAATACTACGCCGCGATCGTCATTCCGAAACAGTTCAGCGCCGACATGATGACTCTGTTCTCCCCGAAAGTCAAACATGCGACGCTGAAGTACTACCTCAACGAGAAAATCAACCCCATCGCGCCTCACATCACCGATGAGGGTGCGTCCACCGTGGCCAACACCATCGACAAGACCTTCGCCAAGACGCTGGCGCAGGTCGGATTGGATCTGGCGTCGAATCTGCTGAACTATTCGCAAAGCCCGCAGATGTCGCAGTACATGACGAATCTGACGTCGAACATCGATGGCATCGTCTCATCGATTTCCTCGGCGCAATCGCAGGTGAACGCGTATTCGGCGCTGCTCGGCTCGGCGGACGACGTGCTCGCGTCGGCCGACAGGCTGATCGCCTCGACCAAGACGGCCGGCAAGCAGGCCAAGAAGACCTTGAAACAGGGCGGCGCGAGCGTCTCCACGCTGACCGACGCGTACGACAGCGTGACCGGCACCGTCAATCGGGCGCTGAAACAGGCGTCGTCATCGCTCGACGGCATCGCCGGCAAGGTCGACACCGCGTTCGACCAGCTCGACAAGGATTCCACGCAAACCGTGAAGGCCTTGCAGGACCTGTCCTCGCAAGTGTCGGACAATGCGAACGCCTACGGCAATTACGTGCAGCAGCTGCAGCGGATGCGCGGCACGGTGGCCGCGATGCCGGACTCCGATCCGGCCAAACAGCCGCTGCTCGACGTGCTCGACAAGCAGATCGCCGCCGTGCAGGCCGCGCAGCAGGACACCCAGGATCTCGCCACGGCATTGTCGGACGCGGCCAAGCAGGCGTCCGACGGGGGCGAAGGGCTCAAGCAAAGCCGTAAGGACATCCTCTCGCAGATCTCCACGGCCCGCGCCTCGATCACCGCCGTGCGCGACGATTACGCGAAACATGTCAAACCCAAGCTGGACAGCCTGTCGGCATCGGTGACGACCCTCGTCTCGCAAACCGGCGCGGTGGTCAACGGTCTGGATTCCATCACCGGCGATATGGGCTCGGTGGGATCGAACGCCGGCGGCAGCGTGAAAGCCGTGCGCAGGACGCTCAACGCGGTCGCCACGTCGCTGGGCAAGTCGGCGGAGAAGCTTTCCGACCTGAGCGGCCTGTTCAAGAACGCCGCCAGCAGCGGCGACGACAGCGAGCTCAAAACGTTGGCCTCGTCGGACACCACCACCGTCGCGACGCTGCTGTCCGCGCCGGTGGCGCTCGACCGCGTGCCGGTCTACCCCATCGCCAACTACGGTTCCGCGATGGCGCCGTTCTACACGATTCTGTCGATCTGGGTGGGCGCGATCATCCTCGTGGCCATGGTGAAGGTATCGGTCTCCGACCGTGAGAAGGCGCATGTGCTGGGTCTGGGCGACGAACTGCCGATCGATCCGCGTGACCGTGAACTGCCCGGCAACGCGGCGAGATTCGGCCTGTACGCCCACCACGAATATTTCGGACGGCTGGGATTCTTCACGCTGCTGGCGCTGCTGCAGGGCACTATCGTGTGCCTGGGCGATCTGTACTTCCTCGGCGTGCAGGCGGACCATCCGCTGCGGTTCCTGCTGGTCGGCTGGGCCTGCTCGCTGGTCTTTTCGAACATCGTGTACACGCTTACCGTGTCGTTCGGCGACATCGGCAAGGCGCTGGCGGTCGTGCTGCTTGTCATGCAGGTGGCGGGCTCCGGCGGCACCTTCCCGATACAGACGCTGCCGAAGTTCTTCCAGCTCTGCTATCCGTTCCTGCCGTTCCCGCACGCCATCGACGCGATGCACGCGGCCATGGCCGGATCGTACGGCAACGAGTATTGGACCGATCTCGGCGCGCTCATGCTGTTCCTGATCCCGTCGCTGCTGCTCGGCCTGCTGCTGCGCAAGCCGGTGATCCGGCTCAACAGTTGGGTGCTGCGCAACCTCGAATCCACGCATGTGATGTGACGGTGGCACGGGCGGTCGCCGCGATACGATCGGCGCGGCATCCGCCGGAAGTGTTCGACGTGACGTCCACGGGGGTGTCCGTCATATGGGAATCCGTATGATGATGGTATGACTTTCACGCTTATCGACGAGGCGAACTACGACGCCGAGATGGAAGGCAAGGTGCTGCCCGCGCTGGACGCCTGCATGACGGAAGGCTGGATGGACCCGGCCACCGTCGATTGGAACGGCGATCCGCTGCCGAAACTGGCCGAACCGGGCCGGCTGCATTATTGCTGTTACGATGCGGCCAAATTCGACGCGCTGCGTGAGGACTGCGCTTCGGGTGTGTTCCGTGGCGCGATCGTCATCTCGCACGGATTCACCGAATTCGCGCGAAAATACAGCGAAATGGCATGGTATTTCCTGCTGGCCGGCTATTCCGTATGCATCCTCGAACATCGCGGGCACGGCCATTCCGCGCACGACGTGGACAATCCCAGCTTGGTATGGATCGACGACTGGCGCCGGTATGTGGCCGATCTCGCGGCCTTCGCCGACACCGTCGGACGTGAATACGCGTGCGACAAGCCGCTGAACCTGTTCTGCCATTCGATGGGCGGCGGCATCGGCGCGGCCGTGCTGGAACGCTACCCGGCCCTGTTCGACAAGGCGGTGCTATCCGCGCCCATGATCGCACCCGTCGTCGGCATGCCGACATGGCTGGCACGCGTGGCGACGGGCATGCTGTGCGGATTGGGATTCGGCAAATCGCGCGTGTTCGGGCATACCGATTTCTCGACCGACCTCGATCTCGACGAGCATAAGGGCGCTTCCGAAGCGCGCGTACGCTGGTTCCATCAGCAACGCTGCGACGACGTGTCGTGCCAGACCAACGCAGCCACTTTCGAATGGGCGCGTCAGGCGCTGGCGCTATCCCGGGCCGTGCTCAAGCCGGACATGTGCGGTGCGATCGAAACCCCGGCGCTGCTGTTCCAGGCAGGCCGTGACGTATGGGTGCTCAACGGGCCGCAGGACGATTTCGTGGAACGCGTGCGCGAAGGCGGCGGATCGATCGAGAAGGTGCGGTACGCGCAGTCGCTGCACGAGATCTTCTCCATGCCGAACGGCGTGCTCGGACCATATCTGGACAAGATCTTCGATTTCCTCGCTGCCCCCGACGCCAGTCTGTAGAAATCCGTATATTTGCGGAAATCCGCCTGTCGTGGAAATTCGTGTATGGTGTGCGTTGGAGGACGAACGGGCGAGAAGAGGAGCATGGCCGGTCGATGGTGGGAAAAACGTTCGAACGCACGCCGAAGGATCTGCTCGTAGGCATCGCGATGACCTTGTGCGGAGGCGTGCTGTGGGGCGTCAACGCCACCGTCTCCAAAATCCTCATGGGCACCTACCACGCCTCGCCGCTATGGCTCGCATGCGTGCGTGAGCTCGCCGGCGGCATGCTGTTCCTGGCATGCTCGGCTGCAGTCACGCCGAAACTGTTCGCCGGCGTGTGGAAGGATCGCAAATCGTATCCATGGATGCTGGCGACCGCCGCCATATGCGTGCTCCTGGTGCAGGTGGCCTATCTTGAATCGATCGATTGGACGAATTCCGGAACCGCGACGGTGCTGCAAAGCCTGAATTTGCTGTTCGTATTGGGATACGTGTGCATGCGCGGCCGTCGTTTGCCTGGCAAACGCGAGACGATAGGCGTGGCGCTCGCCTTCATGGGCACGGCGCTTATCGCGACGGGTGGCGATTTCACCACATTGAAGCTTCCGCTGATCGGTCTGGGATGGGGTCTGATCAACGCGATCTGCACTGCGGCGATGTCGATTCTTCCGGTGGGATTGATGGCGGAATGGGGCAATTTCACCGTGAATGGCATCACGTTCCTGCTTTCCGGCCTTGCGCTGCTGCCGTTCGTGCGGCCATGGGCCACGGCGCCGCACTTGGATTGGCTGGGTGTCGGGCTGATGGTCTTCACCGTGGTCGGGGGCACGTTCGGTGCGTACTGGCTGTACATGGCCGGCGTGCTGCGTGTTGGTTCGATGCGCGCCACGATGCTTGGCACCAGCGAGCCGGCCATGGCCACCGTCTCCGCGGTGGCGTGGACCGGCGCGGTGTTCGAGCCCACCGATCTGATCGGTTTCGCGATGATCCTCGTCATGGTGTTCCTGGTGCGCTGACCGCGCGCCCGCCTCTCGTGTATCCGATGCTTGAATGTCCGATTCTGCAGAATCGGACATCTGGAGTGCTGTTGAAGCGTCCTACGTGTCCGTTTCTGGTGAATTGGACATTCGAACGTGCAAATTGGTGCCGTATGTGTCCGTTTCTCCAGAATCGGACACATAGGGTCAGTCTCGAGACGCTTGGATGTCCGTTTCTGGTGAATCGGACATTTGCGCTGACCGCGCCTATACCCCCTACTCCTGATCGTCCTGCTCGTAGATGGCGGTGGTAATCTTTTCGCGCAGTCTGGCGAAATCCGGATGCGCGCGCATCTTCTCCATGTTGTCGGGATCGTTCGGATCGCAAGGAATGTCGATCGGAATGTCCATTTTGATGGTGCCGGGATGCGCGCTCATCACAATCACCCTGGTAGCCAGGAAAATGGCCTCGTCGACGCTGTGTGTGATGAAGAAGACGGTTTTCTTCTTCTCCTCCCAAATGCGCAGCAGCTCGTTCTGCAGACGCTCGCGCGTCAAGGCATCCAATGCTCCGTACGGTTCGTCCATCAGAATCACATCGGGATCCGTGGCGAGCACGCGGGCGATCTGCGCGCGCTGTTGCATGCCGCCGGAAAGTTCGTACGGGCGTCGTTCCGCGGCATCCTTCAGGCCGACCAGCTCAAGATAGTGTTCGGCGATCTGCGTGCGTTCCGCGGGCTTGACTCCCTGCATGCGCATGCCGAATTCCACGTTTTTGCGGACGGTGAGCCATGGATACAGCGGTGGTTTCTGGAATACGACGCCGCGTCGCGGGCTGGGGCCGTCGACCTTGCGTCCTTGGGCGACGATTTCGCCGTCGGAGGGCTTTTCGAATCCGGCTAGCATGTTCAGCAGCGTGGTTTTGCCGCATCCGGAACGTCCGACGACGCAGATGAAGTCATGCTCCTTGATTTGCAGGTTGATGTCATGCAACGCGGTGACTTCCGCGTTTTCCTGCGTGGTGTAGCGCTTGTTGACTCCGCGTATGTCGACGGCGATGCCCTGTTCCGCCATGGTCTGTTTTTCTGTCAGTTCGCTCCATGTCATGTCGTTGGCGTTCATGGTTCAGGTCCTTTCTTGACGTCTGGTGGTGCCTGTGGCGCGTCATTCTGCCACGGCGTCGATGGCGTCGGTGTACAGCGCTGTTTCATAGGTGTCGTTCACGGTGTCCAGGCTGTTCTGCGATTTGAGGAATTTCGCCGTGGATTTGAGGATGGCCGGCAGCTCGCCGTGAAACGATTCGCTTTGCGCCTTGGCCTGCGGGTAGGTGTATCCCTTCATCTGCGTGAGCACGTCCTTTTTGGCGGTGCCCAGTTGGGATGCGATGGCTTCCGCGGAGTCGTCCGGTTTGTTTTTCAGCAGGCCCGCGGCGTAGTTTTCGACGGCGGTCCAGGTTTTCATTGCGCCGGGATTCGCTGTGATGAAGTCGGTGGATGCGATTTCCATGTCGTATGTGGCGGAGCCGCTTTTGGCGGTTTCGGCGCTGGACGTCACGATGTGTCCGTCGGCGGCTTTCAGTTTGGAAAGCACGGGATCCCACACCCAGGCCGCGTCGATTTCCTTGCGGTTCCATGCGCCGGCCATTTTGTCGGGGTCGAGGTTGATGAGGTTCACGCTGGTTTCGCTCATTCCCGCTTTGCTCAGCGCGCTCAGCAGGCTGAAATGCGAGGTGGAGCCGAATGGGACCGCGATGTTCCTGCCTGCGAGGTCCTTGATGGTTTTGGCGGATTCGACGTTGGTCACCAGCGATTCGGCTTCGCCGATGACGTCATGGATCCATACGATTTTCACCGGCAGGCTCAGCGGCGCGGAAACCGCGCGAACCGAGGGGCTTGATCCCGCCAGGCCGATGTCGATCGAGCGGGAGCCGAAGGCTTGGATCACGTCTCCGCCGGAATTGAACTGGTTCCATTGGATGTTGGCTTTCGGCATGCAGGCTTCCAGCAGACCGAGATCCTTGACGATCAGGTCGGCGTTTGGAATGGATTGCCATGCGATGCGGATGGTTCCGGTGAAGTCGTTGTTGGTGTCGACCGGGCAGGTGGTTGTGCTGCCGGTGGGGGAGATACCGGCGATTTCGTAGGCGGTCGGCATGGCTCCGCAGGCTGTGGTGCCGGCCATCATGCCGGTCGCGATTATGGCGGCCATGCTTTTGCCGAGCAGGCGTGCGGTGCGTGTCTGGGTGTGGGTCGGAGCATGTGTTGGGAAGTGGGTTGCGTCGCTCATCGTCTTGTCCTCTCTTGTGTGTTGCGTTGCGGATGGGATCCGCTGATGGCCGGTTTGATCAGTCCTTGCCGACCCACGGTGTGACCAGTTTGGTGATGAGCACGATCAGCCCGTCCAGAAGCAGCGCCGCGATGCCGATGACGAAGATGCAGGCGATGGTGAGCGAGGTGTTCAGCTCGGTGCCGGACAGGTAGGCGAGCGCGCCGATGCCGGGAATGCCGTTGTTGAGTTCGGCGGCCACCACGGTGGTCCAGGCGAAGCCCACGGCCAGTCGGATGCCGTTCATGATGGAGGGCAGCGCGCTGGGGAAGATGACGAACAGGAACGCCTTGAATCGGCTTACGCCCAGTGAGAGCGCCGAATTGGCCCGATCCTTGTTCACGCCTTGGATGCCCTCCAGGGTGGCGAGCACGATGGGCGGGAACGCGGCGAGGAACAGCAGCCAGATTTTGGTGGTGTCGCCGATGCCGAACCAGACGATCAGCAGACCGATGTAACCGAGCGGCGGCAGCGCGCGGATGAAGTTGATGTAGGGCAACACGATGCGGTTGAGCCATTCCACTTCGGCCAGGATGAATCCGACCAGCATGCCGACGATGATGGCCAGCAGCATGCCGAGGCCGATGCGTTCGAGGCTGACCACTAGATGCTGCCATAGGAAGTACTGCTGTTCGCCGCAGACGATGCGGCTCGATCCCGGAGATTGCGGACGGCAGGAGTTCGCTTCCACGAACGCGCTCCATACCGATTGCGGCGATGGCAGATACAGCGGATTGACCATGCCGGCGGCGGTCACGCCCCACCATAGGACGAGCAGCAGTACCAGGGAAAGCAATGCCTGAATGGTGCGTGATCCTTTACGAATGGTTGCCAGTAAGCGTTTCATCGTGCGCTCCTATCCTGTTTGGCATGTGGGTCGGCCGGTCAGTCGGTGCTGGCCAGGTGGTGGTACATGGTGTCGAGCATCTCGTCCGTAATCTCGACGGGATTGTTGTACAGGTTCGGATGCCGGCTGATGCGTACCAGGTCGGCGATCTGCTCCTCGGTGAGGTGAAGGTCCTTCAGTCCCGTGCGCATGCCGATCCTCACCTTGAGGTCGTGGATGGCGTCGGCCATCGCATCCACGTCAGCGAAGCCGATTTCGCGGGCGAATTCCTGCACGCGCCCGTGCTGCGCGTCCTTGTTGATGCGCGCGAAGTAGTCGAGCGTTAATCCGCATGCCTCGCCGTGGGGGATGCCGTGGATGTTGGTCAACGGGAACGAGCATGCGTGGGAGGAGGTGGTTTTGGGGAGCGTGAATGCGAGACCGGCGATCACGGATGCTTCGCACATTTTTTCGCGCGCCTCCTCGTTGTGCGGCTCGGCCACTGCTATCGGCAGATACTTGAAAACGAGTTTGGCCGCGTGCACCGCGCATGAATCGCAGATCGGCTGGTGTCCTTTGCTCCAGAATCCTTCGATCGCTTGGCTGAGCACGTCCATGCCGGTGCTCGCCGTGATTTTCGGCGGCACCGAGTAGGTCAGTTCCGGATCCACGATGGCCACGCTCGGGAAGAAACCGTCGGACACGATCGGCGCTTTCTTGCCGAGCTTGCGATTGGTGAGCACGGAGACGCACGTGACTTCGCTGCCGGTGCCGGCGGTGGTCGGCAGCGCGATGATCGGCAGATGCTTCTGCGGCATCGCCTTGCCGGTGCCATGGTAGTCGGCGATGGAATCGTCGGTCAGGCAGATGCTTGCCGCGGCCTTGGAAACATCCATCGCGCTGCCGCCGCCCATGGCGATGACGAATCCGCAATGGTTTTTCCTGATGATTTCGGCGCAGGCGTCCACTTCGGTGACATCCGGGTTCGGGGAGAAATCGGTGAACACGGTGGAGACCGCGCCGTCGCTGGCGTCGATCAGCCTTTGCGCCTCGCCGGAATCGACGAAGAACTGTGGAGTGACCATGATGCCGTCGTGCAATCCCATCGCTTCGGCGACGTCCTTGATCTCCATCGCCCTTCCCTTGCCAAATCGGATCGTCACCGGTTGTGCGTAGTCCCAAAGCATCTTGCCTGACCTTCTTTCATACTGTCGTGTGCCGTGCCGCGCGATGGCTCAATCGCAAAGGTTCTTGTCGACCCAGGTGAGCACCTCGTCGAGCTTCGGCAGTTCCTCTTCCAGCTGCTCGGCGGTGATGATCAGCGGCGGGCAGATGTTGATGTTGGTTTCGCGGCCGAACGTGGAGAATCCGAGATCCATAAGCTTCGCCATGATTTGCGGCATGACGGAATTCGGCGTGTGGTACGGGGCCATGAGCTCCCTCGTCTCCTTGTTCTTCACGATGGTGAGCGCGGAGAACAGGCCGATGCAGCGGGCTTCGCCTACGCACTTGTGCTTCTCCACCATGCTTTCGAGGAACGGCTTGAGAATGCCTTCCATCTCCTTGACGTGGGCGCACACGTCATGCTCGAGGTAGTAGTTGACCGCGGCGACGCCGGCGGCGCAGGCGAGCGTGTGCCCGGAATAGGTCAGGCCGCACTGCAGCACATGGTCGGTGAAATAGTCGGAGATCCGCTTGGAAACCACCACGCCTCCCAACGGCACATAGCCGCAGGTGACGCCCTTGGCGAAGGTGAACATGTCGGGCTTGATGTCGAAGTTCTGCCAGGCGAACATCTTGCCGGTGCGGCCGAAGCCGGCCATGACCTCGTCGCAGATCATGAGGATGCCGTACTTGTCGCACAGCGCGCGCACGCCTTCCATGTAGCCTTCGGGCGGAAGGATAACGCCATTGGCACCGACGATGCTTTCCATCAGAATCGCGGCGACGGTGTCCGGCCCCTCGTACTGAAGCTGCTCGTCCAGGCGATGCAGGTAGTCGGCGGTCACGGCGGCATCGTCCACACCGCGGGTGTAGCCGTCCTCATACATGTTCGGGTTCATGAAATGCACGAAGCCAGGGGCCGAACCGCCCAGCTCGGTGGCGAAGCGACGCCAGTCGCCGGATGCGTTGGAGGCTCCGATGGTGGAGCCGTGGTAGCTGCGGTAACAGCTGAAGATCTTCGGACGGCCGGTCACCATACGGGCCATTTTGATGGCGTTCTCGTTGGAATCCGCGCCGCCGTTGGTGAAGAACACGCGCTGGTAGAAATCGGGATCGGCCACGTCGACCAGCATCTTGGCCAGGCGGGATTTCGGCTCGGACGCGTAGGCGGGAGCCATGAAGCACATCTTGTCGGCCTGCTCCTTGATGGCGTCCACGATTTCGGGAAGCTCATGGCCGAGGTTGGAGCATACGAGCAGCGAGGACATGTCGGTGTAGCGTTTGCCGTCGTAATCCCAGAAATAGATGCCGTCGGCCTTCTTGATTGGCTTGACCGGGCCGCCCTGCTTGTGCCAGGACTGCATGACGTATTCGCTGTGCAGGGATGCGACCTCTTCGCCGGTCAGTTCTTCCATGGTTGTTCCTTCCGCCGTCACATCGGATGGGATGTGCGCCGTGCACAAAAAGCTTGTGCGACGTTTTCCGATGTTGATTTCTTTGTGTTCGCAATGCAGGAATCCGTGTTGGAAATCCTTGCGATAACTCGCATTGTATGGATTCGGGAATCGGGGAACAATGCTGCAGCGCCTAAAGCTGGTTGTGCTGCAGCACAAAGAATGGCGGTGTGGGGAAGGGGATGCGCGGTGGCATGCGGTGATATGCGATGGTGCGCGACGGCAGGCGGTGTGATTATGCGGTGGCGTGGGACGCGCTTCGTCGTGTGGCACGCGCCATCATCAGCAGTCCAACAGCTCCTTGACATGCAGTCCGATCGAAAGGGACTCACGCACCGCGAAATCCGACAGATTCACATCGAGGATGTCCTGGATTTTCCCAAGCTTGTAGCTCACCGTGTTGCGATGCACGTACATGCGCTCGCTGGTCTCCTTGATGCTGCCGCTGAACATCAGATAATTGCGCAACGTCTCGGTCAAATCGCCATTGTTGACCTTGTCGTACGCGACGAGCGGGCCGACGGTGTGGTTGTAGTAATCGCGCAATATCTCGGGATCGCCGACGGACAGCAGCAGCTTGTCCACGCCGGCGTCGTCGTAGAGGAACGGCGTCTCGGATTTGCCGCGATGCTTCTGCAGACGTTCCAGCGTCAGTCCCTGACGGTAGCTTTTGCCGATGCAACGTGCCGATTTCGTGATTTTGCCGATGCCGATGAACATGCGCTCGTCATCATGCGCGACCGCCATGCACGCCGACAGCATCTCCCGCGTGATCGTCGAAATCTCGTCGGCATTATAACGGGCGAACACCATCACTATCCGATGGTCCATGGCAAACTGCGCGATCTGCCACTGATGCTGCGTGATCAGGGATTCGAGGACGTCGCGGAACATCTCGATGCGCGCGTCCGCCACATGCGGCAGATCGCATTCGGCGGTGGGCACGGTGGACACGCAGTCCATCACGCCGACGCTGTAGTTCCAATCCTTGCCGAACCCGTTCTGCTCAAGAGTGTCCAGGTAGAGCTCCTCGTTGGTCGGCCATTCGATGGCGTTCTTCAGGGCGACCCCCAGTTCGAGGGCGTATTTCTCGCTCAGGGTGATCGACAGGCTGAACTGGTGCATGATCTGCGCCATATGCTCGTTCCACGGCACGCGGAACAGCGGGAAGTCGTGCTCGTCGCAGAATCGTATGGCGTTGGGGCTTATCTGGTGGATGAACGGGCCGACGTTCACCACGATGCCGCTCGCGCCGCACCGGTAGGTGCTGGCCACCAATTCGGTGAGGCTTTCCTGGCTGTCCAAGCCGATGCCGGTGGTGAACGCGATCTCCTGGCCTTCGAGGAATCCTGCGATCTCCTCATTCTCGACCATGTGCACCCAGCGCACCGGTCTGTCAAGGCCCGCCCTTCCGGCGATCAGTGTGATGTCATGCTTCTGCGCGCGGGCCTGGTCGAAAAGCTCCTGCAAACGAACGGTCATAGCTGGAACTGTACTGGCCGTTTGTAACGGCGCGACTTGGCGTCCGCGGTGCCTGAGTGTCCGTTTCTGCAGAATCGGACACGTGGAGTGCTGTATACGGTGTCTGGATGTCCGTTTCTGCAGAATCGGACACGAGAGGTGTGTTGGGTGGTGCCTAAGTGTCCGTTTCTGGTGAATCGGACATTCGGGGCATGTTGCGGCGATGGTGGTCGGGGGTATATGGGCTACAGAAGTATGGATGCGCCGGAAACGATGAGCAATACGTAAGTCAGCTTCAGAAACGCCGTTTGGCTGATGCGTTTCTGGAGCGCGTTGCCGATGAAGACGGCTGCGACAAGCGGCGGAATGCCAAGGAGGGTGAGCAGCGCCGCGTGCGTCGTCCAGGCGCCGGCTGCGATCTGCTGGACTCCCATCACCGAATTGAGCGCCACCCATACGCAGGCGACCGTGGCGCGGAATTCGTTCTTATCCTTCAGTACGGCTGCCGCATACACCACCAGTAGCGCGCCGCCGGAAACGAACAATCCATGCACGACGCCCGCTCCGATCAGAATCGCAATCAGTGTCCCCGACCGTGGTGTGGAAGTCGACGGGCGGATTAGATTCTTCGCCGCGATGACGATGATGAACAGTCCGTAGGCTTTTTGCAGCGGCGCAAGTGGCAGCAGGCTGTACATCGCAATGCCTGCGACCATACCGACAGTCATGAAGGCGATCATGATGCCAAGTTCGCGCCATCGGATATGGCGGCGATGCTGGATGCCGAGCCATAGGCAGGACAGCAGCGCCATCATATTGAGCACCACACGTGCCTCGTCCGCGCCGATGAGCAGCATCGAGGCCGGCATCGCCAGCACGGTTCCCGCGAATCCGGTGATCGCCTGGATTGTATTGGAAGCGAACAGCACCAGAAGAAAGAGCGTATCGCGGAGTGTCTCGTTCATGGAACATACGCTACCGATGCGTGCGCACGGTTTTGTAACGATGCCTGGGCACAAGGTTTCGTGATGATGATCGGCGGTCGTGCCGGTCGGCCGGATGTGCCGTATTCGCCACCTTGAATGTCCGATTCACCAGAATCGGACACGTAAGGCCATGTTTGGGACGCGCATTTGTCCATTTCTCCCGAACCGGACGCTTGGGTGTGCAAGTTGGTGCCCTGTGTGTCCGTTTCTCCCGAATCGGACATCCGTGGGCTGTGCGAGGAGGCCTATGTGTCCGATTCACCAGAATCGGACATTCGGAATACGAAAATGCCGGGCACCTTATGCGGATGTCCGGCATTGTTTGCTTAGTGATTACCGCGATTCACGGTTTGCGGAAGCCGGGAAATCAGCCTTCGATGGCGATCTGGTGCTTGGCCTCGACCTGCTGTTGCGCTTCAGGCTTCGGCATTTCCAGGCACAGGGTGCCGTCCTTGTAGCTGGCGTGAATATCGGAATCCTTCACATCCTCGCCAACGTAAAAGCTACGAGAGCAAGAGCCGGCGTAGCGTTCGCGACGCAGCCAGTGACCGTTGTCGTCCTTGTCCTCGTGAGAGCTATCGCGATGCGCGGAAACGGTCAGATAGCCGTTCTGCAGATCCAGCGAGATGTCATCCTTCTTGAAACCAGGCATGTCGATGTCGACCATGTAACCCTTGTCGGTTTCGCGCACATCGGTGCTCATCATGCCCGTCGACATATTCGCATCGCAAGCCGCGCGATCCATGTTTCGCCAACCCTCGAAGAACGGATCGTCGAACAGGTCGGAGAACATCGTGTCATTCATCAAAGCCGGAAACATTGCCATAATCGGTACTCCTTAAGCAAATGCGCGTTCTGCGCGCGGAGTAATGCGGCTTGGCAGCCGGCCGTGCGATTATCGCTACGGCGTCACCATCCAGCGACACCGGCGACCGGGTTCGTTGCCGCATCCGGAACCCTCCCGGGCTCCTGACCTTGACCTTTCACTTCACCCAACTCTTCCGGGGACCTCCCATTCCGTAATTATGCTCGCAGTGAAATGCGATGATGCCGCGATGCGGATGATGTTGCCGTTTTGACTATTTTCGATGGATTTTAAGGCCGTGCGATGCTTGGAAGTTCCGGAATATGGCAGGTATGGCAGGGCGATATCGGCGTATTCGGCCGATTTGCCATCAGTCGCTAGAACTTTCGGTACATTTTCGGTATATTTTTTGTCAGATTTTCCGGTTGCGCCGCATACGAGAAAACCCCGGAACCTTGGTATTCCAACGTTCCGGGGTTTTCCATTCCCGTGCGAGCGGGGGGAGTTGAACCCCCACGAGCATACACTCACTGCCACCTGAAGACAGCGCGTCTACCATTCCGCCACGCTCGCAAACAATCGATTAATTTACACCTTTACTATCTGTGGTGCAAATCGGCGTGTCGCGATGGTTACGGCTTCCGATTCACCCAAATCGGACAGTCTGGGGCGTTCGGATGATGCGTGTATGACTGATTTACCCGAATCGGACACTCGGGTGAGTGGAGGATGCGCTGCGAGTGACCGATTCTGGAGAATCGGACAAATAGACATGCGAATACGCGGCTGTGAACGGGCGTGAATCAAGGCAGCATCAAATCGGTGCCGCCGAGAAAACGGTAGCCGCCGTCATCCAGCAATCGGGTTTTCGCAAAATGTAAGCCCAGGAGCGTGGCTTGCACCTCGTCGATGCCGTAAATGACATGCTCCCAGACGGTCTGTCCAGAAGCGTCTTCCAGACGAACGTTTACACTCCAGGTGTCCTCGTCGATTTGCGGTTCGGAAACCGACAACACCCGATCTCCACCCTCGTATTGGAATTGTCGCTGCATGCTCGTCTCCCATCAAATGCGTGTATCTTCGATTGCGGGTTGTTCGCTCTTCGGGTCAGAAGATAGTGTTTGGCTATTTGTCGCATTGGAACTTTTTCCCGCTAGGCAGGCGGCATAGGCTGCGGCTACCCCGGCCCAGCATACTGCGGCCGCAGCACCGTGTAGGCGTTTGCATGTTTTCCCTAAAAGTTTATATTCGTGATCACACGTTGCTTTTGAGGAGACTGTGACTGCAGCTGCATTGCTTACTGATGGATTACTGATGGCGCATGGGGGCATTCCCTGAACTGTTGATAATATACAAGCGAAGGTAATTGTTAGAATAGTTTTCAGCATAATTTAATGTCCTGCGATAACTGATATTGGAATTAAATTAAAATATTCGCCAGAATTTGCGCTACGCAATGTGCAGTGCTTGCGTTTACGCCATGCTGACGGAGGAATTGCTCGATTTGACCAGCTGCCCAATTCTCAGGTTTTTGCAGAAAGCCGGAGAGATCGCCGAGCCATTTTGCTCCACTGAAAATTTTTGCCGCTACTTTAAGCGCTTTGGCTACATTTCCTACGGCTCCACGACTCTGTGGCACGTCATCCGTGTCATTCAATGGTTGCAAGGCGTTTGCATTTTTAGTGGGGAATATTCCGGAAGCCTCCGCCTCTGCCGGGTAAGCATATTGTTTGTCGGCTGTGGGCTGGACGGAGAGGCTATGTGCTTCGTGTTCGATTGCTGCGCTGTTCGGCACCTCATCCATGCTGGGAAGCGAAGCTTCATCTGCCATTGCTGTCGCGCTCCCCGATGCAAGTGTCGTACAAGCCAAAATAGTCGCAATAACACGTAACGTGTTCTTTTTCATATATATGTCCTTTCGTCAAGTTGACGTGACATCAGTCGAGAGTAGAAGCGTGTTTGCAATTGTGATAGAGTGCTGTCACCTGTTAGGGGGACGTGTCGCATTAAATATTCAAACGGGTGACATTGCTGTTGTACGGAACCGCATTGCGTGATTTACATGATGACGGAATGTGTCCCCCGGTGAAAGGTGTGAATATGCGACGGAAGCAAAATGCATGCGATTCGAACGGTGGCGTACATACTGAGCGCGTGACGGCCGGCATGCATGACCTTACATATGGCTTGAAAGATTTTTTCCGCGAGGTCTTTCTTGATAAGGACGATATCGACTATGAGCGCCGCTTTGACGTGCGTTCCTTGCCATTGCTGGTTGTAGCGATGGCTGCAGGATGGCTCTATTCTCGTGATGGAAACGGATTCTATGCGTGTGTCAGCGCGATTTTTGCTGTTTCCTATACTGTGTATTTCATCGTCAATCGAGGCGTGTACATCGTGCGCCTGTTCCGTGGGGAAAATATTTTCGGTAAACGGCGTGTGAGATGCATGAAATACCGTGGCACGATACATTCGTCGGTTGCGGGCGGGCTGGCAAAAGCCTTGGAAAAATTCGTTGATAACGATACGCTGTATGTGATATGAACTGATTTTTGTTCCGCATTTCCCCTAACTCGATGGGAGATGATGGAACCATGGCAAAAGGCACGAGATACACGGCCGAGTTCAAGACGAAGGCCGTCAGGCTGCTCACGGAGTCCAGGTCGTCGTATTCGTCGGAGACGAAGGCGATCGAACAGGTCGCCAAGGACCTGGGAGTGGCGCCGGAAACGCTGCGGCGCTGGCGCAACGCGCAGGATGCGACGGTCGCCGCGGAGACGAGGCGTTCGGCCGAGGACGCGATGGCGGAGCTGAAGAAGCTGCGGGCCGAGAACGCGGAGCTGAGACGCGCGAACGGGATCCTGACGACGGCCTCGGCTTTTTTCGCGGCCAGGCTCGACCAGACACGGCGTTGATGGTCGCATACATCGACGACCACAAGGACCGTTTCAAGGTCGGGCCGATATGCAGGATCCTCGGCGAATCGTTGGACTGCGGGTTCATCACTCCGCGCGGCTACCGCATGTTCAAATCCCGTCCGCCAAGCCGCATGGCCGCAAGGCACGAGGCGCTGGCGCGCGACATCGCGGAGATCCATTCGGATTTCCTCATGGCCGTGTACGGGTACCGCAAGATGCACGCCCAGCTGGTCGCCCAGGGCTGGGATCCGAAGGAGGTCGGCCGCGACCAGGTGCTGGGCATCATGCGCGAGCTCGGCATCCAGGGCGTGCGCCGCGGCAGGACGCCCGTCACCACCAGGCCGGCGAAGGGCACGGGCGGCAGGCCCGACCTCGTGGACCGGAGGTTCGAGGCGGAGGCTCCGAACCGTCTGCACGTGGCCGACATCACGTACGTGCGCATGGCCAATGGCTCGTTCGGCTACACGGCGTTCGTCACCGACGTGTTCGCCCGGCGGATCGTCGGCTGGGCGTGCGCCACGACCATGGACACCAGGGAACTGCCCCTGCAGGCGCTGGAGCAGGCGATCGCCTGGGCCGCGACGCACGGTGGCACCCAGGGGCTCGTCCATCACAGCGACCACGGGACGCAGTACATCAGCACCGTCTACACCACGCGCGTCAGGGAGCATGGCATGCTGCCGTCGACCGGCACGGTCGGCGACTCGTACGACAACGCCATGGCCGAGAGCGTCAACGGCGCGTACAAGACCGAATTGGTCTGGCGGCGCAAACCTTTCGCGGATCTGAAGGACTTGGGACTGGCGACGTTCCGGTGGGTCTCGTGGTGGAACTCGAAGCGCCTGCACCAGTCACTGGGCTACAGGACACCGGAAGCGGTGGAAACCGAGTATTATGCAAACCAAGCGGCACAAGCCGCCTCACTATAAAGGCGGAACAAAAATCAGGCCACTTCATACAGGCGCATCGTAGGATCGTGGCAGGGACTCTTGGCGGGCAGGCCGTGAAACCAGTTTTGTCCGATCGGGAAACGGCGATTATAGCCAGGTATGCGCGAGGGCAAACCACACTTCAAGTGGGGGAATGCTTAGGATTATCGGAGAACACTGTCAAGACTTATACCAAGCGTGCCATGGCGAAGCTTGGGGCGAAAACGCGAGGTCAGGCAATAGCCCTCTGGCTGATGCAAACCATGACGCATGGTGTGTGATTTAGGCAGCTTTTATCTCTGATAAACGTATATGTGCTGTGACCGATTCTGGAGAATCGGACACTCGTTGGGTTTAGGAAAGGGCTTGGGTGTCCTTATTCTCCCGAATCGGACACATGGGACGGGATACGGGGAGGCATGAAAAAGCGCCGACGGGGGTTCATCGGCGCTTGAGCTGTTTTCAGGATACTTAATCCGGAGTGGCTTTGCCTCAGCCCTTCGAACCGTTCTCGTAGAACTTGGCGAGCGTCTCGTCGCGGAATTCGTTGAAATAGCCGCCGTCGATCGATTCGCGGATGTCGT
>ERZ808246.335-NODE-335-length-40933-cov-4.466853_pt1 | contig 40933 bp, 39 predicted proteins | sample MGYA00521083_ERZ808246 | MGnify/ENA primary metagenome ERZ808246 (study PRJEB31516, sample SAMN03275577) | gut metagenome | biome: mammalia-associated habitat; material: feces | host: Papio cynocephalus | place: Kenya | collected 2012-07-07 ...
GTGTTTCTTCGACGCGCCAATACTTTCGTATTGCAAGGAGAAAAACGCCCGAGGACGCGGAAAATAAAGTTTTTAGGGCGTGTCGGTTCAACGCTCTTATGCTTAACCGTTTTATATCTCAAGATATCCTTTAAGCACCTTGAGGGTGTTATAAACACCGTCTTTATGACTGCGCTCATAACCGTGGCTTGCATATACGCCCGCACCTATAAGTCCGTGGCGAATATCGTACCCTGCGCGAAGCGTCGCTTCGACGTCGGAGCCGTAATGCGGATAAACGTCTACGGCATAATCGGCATTTTCTTTTTTGGCGGCTTCAATAAGCTTTCCTACAACGTCGTAGCTGTAAGGCCCGCCGGAGTCTTTTGCGCAAACCGACACCTGTCTTTCGGTGCACGAAAGCCCGTCGCCCACACAGCCCATATCAACGCTTATGGCTTCGCTGACGCCTTCGGGCACAGAGCCCGAGCCGCCGTGACCCACCTCTTCATAAACGGTTATGTGAAGATAAACACGTCTTTTAAGAGCTGGCTTTTTTTCGGCGATATATTTTGCAAGCCCCAGCAATATGCCGACAGAAAGCTTGTCGTCAAGAAAGCGGCTTTTGATATAGCCGGACTCTGTAATGCGCGTGCGCGGCTCAAAACAAACTATATCGCCCGTTTCAATCCCCAAAGCGCGCACATCGTCGGCATTTTTGACGCACTCGTCAATAACGATTTCGGTGCTGTCAAAATCTCTTTTTGTTTCGGAATAGTCGCCGTTAACGTGAATTGAAGCATTGACAAGCTGAAGAGTTCCTTCAAAAACCTTGCCGCCGCGCGTATATATCCTGACATTTTCGCTTTCGCCGTTATTGGCGCTCATTCCGCCGAGAGCTGTTATGCGAAGCCTGCCGTTTGACTTGATTTCGGCAACCATTCCGCCCAGCGTATCGGTATGCGCCTCTAAAAGAAGCGCGCCGTCGGCGTTTTCGCCGCCCAAAGTAACAAGCACGCCGCCCTTTTCTGTAATTTTGCAGGCAAAACCGAGTTTTTCAAACTCGGCTGCCACCCACTTTGCGGCCTTTTTTGTAAACCCCGTGGGGCTGTCGATATTTAAAAGCTCCACCGTTTTTAAAACAGCAAAATCGGCATAACTTCTGTCCATAAAACACATCTCTTTTCACTTTCCTGATATTATTATATGTTTTTTCTAAGCTTATGAAGCCATCGGCGGTTACTCAAATATAGCTTGCGACCGAATAGCCGAGTGAGAAAAGCACTACCGTGGCGATTATCGCAAGAAGAAGCATAACGCCGACTGCTATGAGATATGCTTTAAAGAAATTCGATTTGCTTTTTGGGGTGTTGCTTGAAAAAGCCCAAACAAACGGCATAACTATGTTAACGATGGGCAAAGCCATTATAATAAACGAAAGTATCCAATCGCCTATCGAAACAACTCTTTCGCTTTCGGGCGCAGGAATATTATACTGTGCAGGCGGCGCATAAAACTGCTGTCCCTGCGAAAAGCCGCCCTGTGCGCCGTACCGGTTGTTCGTAAATCCGTTGCCCCCGTTGTTGCCGTTAACGTTTTGTGAAAGCGGCGCGCCGCAGTTTGTGCAAAACGCGGTGCCGTCGTTTACCGTTGCATTGCAATTCGGACAGATAGCCATAATAATCTTCTCCTCATTTTAAAATAGGGGCTGTAAAAAAAGTCCAGACCGCAAAAAGCAAAGAAATGACAACTTAATGCTTTTTGCTATGAATTAATCTCACCCTCGGAGTACCTTTGTACGCCGTCGGGCAAGTGCTAAACGCCGAAAACGGCGTTTAGCATTCGATTAATTCATTCTGAACATTTTTTCCAAGCCCCTTTTCCGTATAAAACTGCTTTGAGGCTGTAAAAAGTTTTTTTACAGTCCCGCAAGAATTATAATACTTCTACAGTGCCGTCTTTGTGAACCTTTATCTTGTCGCCGGTTTTAACGGTGTTAAGAAATTCGTCGCCGAGACAGTCAACCGTGGGCATGGGGTTTGAGCCCCAAACCTCGGAAAGAACAGCGCCTGCCGCCGCAAGCGAGTCTATGTGGTTTGCAAAAAGAAGGCATGCGGGGCTTCTGCCCATGGCATTGGCGCAATAAAGCACCATTCCGCCGGTTGTTGAGCCGATTGTCTGCGGAAGGCAAAGAGCCGTGCCTACCATAGGCTTTCCGAACAAATCAGGGTTATTCTGGTCGCCGCACTTTGCGGTTTTGTCGCCGAACTGAAGGCTTTTTTGGAAAGATGCAAGAGTGTTGAAGCCGCCGTGAGAAACAAGCGCCGTTGCCTCTGCCTCACCGGGAACTACCGGACGTCCTTTAAAAGTTTTCATGGTTATTTTGCCCCCTTTGTGATTATGTCAAGAATCTCTGCGCTTGTGTAGTAACGCGAAGTGGTATATGTTCTTAATTTGTTTGAGTTTGTTATAACGGGCATTTTGCCTGCAAGCGGGTTATTCATATACATAAGCGGGCAAATGTAGCTGAGAATAACGCCTGTTTTTTCAAGCTTTGCAGCCTCTGGAAGCTTTTTGAACTCTTTAATAACCGCAGGCGGAGCGGTGAATACCGTGGGGATTTTAACCTTTTCGTTGCCGGCTTTTTTAAGACCGTCGCTTACGTTGTTCGTCCACTCGATAAGCTGTGCAAGAGTAAGATGCGGGCAGCCGACAAAGCAAAGCTTGGGAGTTGCGTTTTTATCCTTCCACATAACGGGATAGTTTGATTTTACTCTTTCAAGCTCGGCGTCGTCGATAACATATGTTTTTGCGTTTTCCGCAATAAGCTTTTCGCCGAGCTCAACGGCTTCGGGAGTAAGATTTTCGATATGGTAAAGTCCGACAGCGCCGTTTGAAGCGGTTGCCGCGCCGAAATCTTTAAGATAAGCCTTTGCGTCGTCGTTAAGCTCTGTGCCGAGCCATTTGTCAAGGCCTTTTACAAAGGGAACGTCCTCCATAACCTTCATACCGATGGCACTGCCGAGTATCTGTGCTTCGGGCTTCTTTGTTGTTTTAACTTCAACAATCCACGTTGCCTTTCTGCCCTCGTCGGTAAGAAGTCCGAAATAAGGAACATAGCCGACAACAGAGCCGAAAAGCTCAATAATGCCGGAGTTGCGGTTGCAGCGAGCACCGAGAACGGAGTTTGCAAAAACAACCGCGCTTGACTCTGCCCAGCTTAAAACGTCGCCTTTTTCGGGCTTGTTGCCTACTTCGTCAAGATAGCAAGCGCAAGTGTAAGCGTCTTTATTAACAAGACCGAGCCTTCTTAACTGCTCGTCGTAAGAGTCCTGCGAATTATACATAAACTTTTTGAAAATAAGGTTCTTTAATAAATCCGAAGGAACATTTTTGTCAAGCGGACGCGGGTCAACCGAGAATTTCTGCTTTGAAACGGCACCCGCCTCGATAAGCTTATCCATAAGGTCGTAAACAGGCTTCATAACACCGAGACCGAAGCTTGTTACAAGGTGGCCCATTTTGCTTGTAACGGGAACCATCTTTGTTGCGCCGAAGGCTTCGCCGTACATAACGAGCGTTTTCATGACTTTTGCCAAGGTTTCGCCCTTTTCGCCGTTAAGTATGGCAAGCTGTTCGGGTGTGAATTCCATTTTATATTCCATATCCTTCAACCCTTTCGTTGTTTGTTGAAAATTTGACCGTGTATATTGTAGCATAAAACGCTTTGTTTGCAAAGAGTTTTTTGTTAAAATGTTAACATATTTTAATTTAAAATTTCTGTCATAAAAACTTTGTCAACCTCAAGGCAAAAAAATAAGAGCGGCATAAAAGCCGCCCTCATCTTTACCGAAAAGCCGTAAGCTTTTGCGGTATATCGGAAATTTTAAATTCCCGTTTTGTATTGGCAGGTACAGGGTACACTTTTCATATTGTAACAGTGTTGCGAAAATGCGAATATTTTGTTAACATTTGGGCGTTTTTGACATCTTTCACAGTGTGAAAACTGTTTTTTAGTGAATATTAACAATAAAACCCGATAAAGTTTGTTTATAGTTCCATTTTAAAAAGTACAGTTGCAAGTCGAAGAAAAATGTGTTAATCTATTAGTTGCAAACATCACCCCGAAGCGGGCGAACGGAGGTTAATTTATGGCAAGTATTCTTGACGCATTTAAAGAATCACACGAAGAAGCGCGCGTTTATACCGGCAAAAAAATTAAGGTCGGCATTATAGGCTGCGGCTGGATAGCAGAGGCTCACGTAAAGAGCTATCAGAAGTGCGACGATGTTGAAATCGTTGCCCTTGCAGACCTTGTACCCGGCAAAGCCGAGGCATTTGCCGAAAAATGCGGTATCAAAAACGCGAAATATTACAACAGCGACAAAGAGCTTATCGACAACGAAAAGGACATTGACGCGGTTTCAATCTGCACCTATAACCGTCAGCACGCGCCCTGCGCCATATATGCCCTTGAGCACGGCGTAAACGTACTTCTTGAAAAGCCGATGTGCGTTACGATAGAAGAGGCTGCCGACATTTGCAGAGCCGAGAAAAAGAGCGGCAAAATCCTTTCAATAGGCTTCCAGCCGAGATTTGACGAAAATATGAAAATGGTCAAAAAGGTTGTTGAGTCGGGCGTTCTCGGCAAAATCTATTATATCCAGACGGGCGGCGGCAGAAGAAAAGGTATTCCCACACCGTTCGGCACCTCTTTCATTCAGGAGGACACCGCAGGTCTCGGCGCTCTCGGCGACATAGGCTGCTATTCACTCGATATGGTGCTTAACGCAATCGGCTATCCGAAGCCCCTCACCGTAACAGGCTATAAATCAGGCTTTTTCGGCAAAAAGCCCGAATACCTTGAAAAGCCCGAATACACCGAGGTTTTCGGCGTTGACGATTTCGCAGCGGCTTTTGTTCGTCTTGAAAACGACATTATTCTTGACTTCCGTATAGCCTGGGCTATGCACATAAACACCCCCGGCGACACAATCATTCTCGGCACGGAAGGCGGTCTTCGCATTCCTTCAACCGAATGCTGGAACGGCTCTATCGGCGGCCCGATGACGCTTTATCACAACATTGCGGGCGAATGTGTTGAAACAATTATCCCCGAGGCTGACTCCGAGGGCGACAATTTCGACAAAAAAATCCGCTCGTTTATCGACGCTATTGAATTCAATCTTCCCGCACCCGTTCCCTCAAGCCAGATTATTTATAACCAGGCTATAATCGACGGTATTTCACGCTCGGCAGAGCTTGGCAAGGAAATTGAAATTGAAATTCCCGAAATATAATTTTAAAATCCGATAATATGCATTAAAAATCCCCGTGAAACGGTTTTTCCGAATCACGGGGATTTTTCTTGCGGTATATTTTTGTGCCGGCAAAAACTACCGCTTGCTTATTTCAAGGAAAACGACGTTTGAAGCGCCGACCGTGAAATTCAGTTTGAGAAGCGAATCTCTTACAACGCCGTCAAGCTTTTCGGGCGTAAGCTTTGCACACTGAATATATCTGTCGCGAAGCTCGGCTTCATAGGTGCTTCTTGCCTCTTCGTCAGAAAGCGTTACCGTGCTGTCAATGCACGGGTCGTCGGGCGACCAGTTGAATTTATCGTCGGTAATATTATATTTCTTTCGGTCGTCGCGCCACTCGTCAAAGAAATTGCAGTCGTCGTTTACGGTCTTTTTAATAATTTTGACCTCTTCGCCGTCGAACTGCGGAATGTTCAGGGAAAGCTTGAAATCGACCGCTTTGTCATAATCGACGTCATTTTTGAAGTTATAGAGCATAACGCGAAGCGTTTCGTTTTCTTCATCGTAAAGCGCAACGCAATCGGCTTCTGCCCCGACGATTTTTTTAAGAGACGAGGTTTTTGACGAAACCTTTTTGCAGCCGTCAAAAAGCGCCGTATTCTGAGCGACGAAATATGAAATTATCGGGTATCCCGAAAGCGCGCCGCCTGTAAGGTAGCCCCATGAAGAAAAATATTCTATATCCTTATCTATGCAGGTCTTGTAAAGGCGTGCGTCATAAGCCGCCTGCCATGTGTCGCCGCACGTTCTGTTAAAAAGCGCGTCGTCCTCTTTACCCTTTGCATTGCCGTAGAGTATTCTGCCCTCGTCAATGCCGTAAGTGAGGTCCCGAAGCCCGTATTTTTCGGCGGTATTTCTAAGATAGTCAACCGTCTCTGAAAGCGTTTTGCCTTTTGTGAACTTGCCGGGCTTTGTGTCGTAAAACGATGCAGAAAGGAATTTTATCGGCGTGCCGACCTTGCCTGTTTTATAGTTTTTTTCGGTTGCAACGTGTTTTATAAATATTTCTTCATCCCAAAGGCCTTCGGTCACGGTCATACTGTGCGCGCCGATATACACACCGTCGCCTAAAACGTCGCAAAGCGCCGCCGCGGTATAATCATAAAGCTTGCAATAGCTTTCGGCGCTTTTTTGCGGGTCGCCGTCTTTTGATTTGAACCAGTCGGCGTTTTCATACTCTGTCATACAACCGAAGCGCCATGTAAGAAGCTCGTCTGTTCCGAACTCTTCAACAAGCTTTTCAGCCATGGCTTTTATGTAGTTATAGTACACCTCGTAATCGTCCGGCGGAAACGCGTTCATATCAAACCCGCCGTTTTCATAGCCGTCTGTAAATTTAACGGGCACACTGCCGAGCTTTAAATGCGGCTTTGCGCCGAGGCTTAATATGCCGCGGCAGTTTTTAACGAGCCTTGAAAAATCATAGTCGTCCAAAACAGATGTGTCTTCGGGATTTTTAAAAAGGTCGCGTTCGTATGTGCCGCCTGTGCACTGCATAAGCTGAATGTACCGCACAAACTCAAAAACGTCGTTATTTTCTTCTTTTTTAGGGTCATAAAACTGCGTGCCCATATCCCAGACGTTGATGTTGCTGACCTTGTTGCCGACCTCATCACCCAAAGATGCGGCGTCGATTTTTACTTTTACCGAGGATTTTTCGGCGGCAAAAAACGTTGCGCCGCACAGTATTACGGCAACAACAAGAATTACCGCGATGATTTTAACAGCTTTTTTCATTAGTTTTCCTCACTTGATTTTTTTGAATTTGCCTGCAAATTTAGCCGCAAAAAACGCAGAAGCTTCGGCAATTTGCTCGGGCGACATATCCCTTTTGGGCACAACCTCACACGTCGAATTATTTAAGAACAGCAAGAAATATTCGCTTGTTTCAAACGCCTCGTCAACAAACGAGTATCTGAAGGATTGCTCGCTTTTTCTCACCGGACTTTCACAGCCCGTAAAATAATAATCGTCATAAAAAGCGCGTAGTGTGTATGAGCCCTCAAGACTCTTGTTTATTCTTACTGTTCCTTTTTTAGTCCTTGAGGGAATACTCGCAACAAGGGCATCATAAAGTATAACCGCTAAAGTGTAGGATGCTATCGTTGCATAATTTGTCGTCAGATTTAAAAGAGGTGTTTGAAGAAGAATTATTAGCAAAACCGCAATTATTGTTAAAATAATTGCAAAAGCTTTGTAATTTTTCCTTTTCGCGGTTTTTAAAATATATTTACCGATAGCTTCGCTGTCACAGCGCTTATATTGAGACTGTACAATTATTTCCGTCATTTTTTCCTTCCCCGTTTCTTTAAGTTATATTAATCGGAGTGCAAACATCCCCTCAGGACAGATTTGCACCCTATTAACCGTCAGTTACTTAATATTTGTCTACGCTTTCGACGTCAACGACAAACACAATAGCGCCGCCGACAGATACCTCGCGCCCGAGGTCGCCCTCGGCAAGGCCTGTTCCGAAAGCCGCCGTAGACGGCGTTTTGTGGCTTCGTCTTTGTGAATTTTCTTTAATAATATCCTTTGCTTTCTGAACCTTGCTGTCGTCCGCACCGATTAAAAATGTAGTGTTGCCGACCATTAAAAATCCGCCTGTTGTCGAAAGCTTTGTAACCGAATAGCCCTCTTTTGTGAGCGCCGATGATACAAGCGCGCTGTCGTCGTTGTTTACAATAGCTATTAAAAGTTTCATAATATTTCCCCCTGTTAAATTTTCGGATTGAGCATTTTAAGGCTCTTTTTGTCAAGTTTTTTTATGTCGGGTATTTCGTAGCGGTTGTCGTTTGCGTCTTTTATAAGAACGCGGCCGTCATAAAGCGGCTTGACCGCGGTCAGATGATTGCGTATTTCAAACGTGCAAACGCCCCTGTCGGTTTCGGCAGTCCACATCCAAATTGCAAACTTTTCGCTCATTTCTATAAAACGTTTTATGCGCGGTATCATATAATACTCGTTAAGGCAGTCTTCAACGACCTTTTTAGATTCGGGAAGAAGCTCGTCGATATTTCTTATTACGGCTATCGCTTCGCCGTCCTTGTCAACAAGCGCAATATAACGCCTTAAGCCCGTAACGGGAAAGAGCCTGTGCAATTCAAGCTCGGTGAATTTTTCGCCCGTGAAAAATTCCGCGTCAACAAAAATTTTGTCATTCGGAGTAAATCTTACTTCGGGCCCTTCAATATATCTCGGCAATGTTCTTCCCCCTTTTATTCAAAATTCTCTTCGGCTTTTTTCTTTTGAAGCTTTTCGCCCATGGACTGAATCTCAATAAGCTTGTAATACTTGCCCTTGAGTGCCAAAAGCTCTTCGGGAGTGCCGCATTCTATGATTTCGCCCTTATCGACAACCACGATTTTATTCGCTTTTCGCAGTGTTGAAAGCCTGTGTGCTATCATGAGAGTTGTTCTGCCTGCTATAAGCCTTTCTATCGCGCCCTGAATAAGGCTTTCGGTTTCGGAGTCAACCGCCGCCGTAGCTTCGTCAAAAATCAGTATGCTCGGGTTTTTGAGTACCGCGCGCGCAATTGAAACGCGCTGTTTTTCACCGCCCGAAAGTCCGACGCCGCGCTCGCCGAGCATTGTGTCGTAGGCGTCTGGCATTTTTGCTATAAAGCCCGAGGCGTTTGCGACCTCTGCCGCGTGAAGCACCTGCTCAACGTGAACGTCGTTGCTGCCGTAGGCGATGTTGTTAAATATCGTGTCGCGGAACATAAGCGGCTCTTGCTGAACAAAGCCGATTGAATTGCGGTAATATTTAAGGTCTATGTCGCGGATGTTTTTGCCGTCGACAAGTATTTCGCCGTCATACTCGTCATAATAGCGCATAAGAAGGTTTATAAGCGTTGATTTGCCCGAGCCTGTTGTGCCGACAATTCCGACAATATCGCCGGGTTCTATTGTAAGATTGATGTTTGACAGCACCTTTTTTGAGCGGTCAAACGCAAAGTTGACGTTTTTAAATTCTATTTTGCCGTCCATTCGCGGAAGCTCTTTTCCGCAGCCGAAGTCATGCTCGGGCTCGGCGTCGAGAATATCGAGAATTTTTTCGGCCGAAGCCAACGTATTCTGATATGTATCGCCGATATTTGCAAAGAAGTTTACGGGGTTATAGAACATACTCGCATATGAAATAAACGAAACGAGAAGTCCGAGCGAAACGTTATCGGAGCCTTCTATTACAAGATTGCCGCCCATAAACCATATAACAAGCGTGCCGCACGTTACAAGAAACGTTATAAGCGACGGATAAACGGCGGCGGGCACGGCGACTTTTTTATCCTCCGAATACCATTCGTCGCAATAGGCGTTAAATCTTTTAATCGTTCTTTTTTCGTTTGTAAACGCCTTTATAACGCGCACGCCGGGGATTGAATCGGCAAGCATGGTTGAAATTGCCGCGCCCCTGCGCCACATTCTCATATACTTAGGGCCGAGCGTTTTGCCGAAGCGCCTGCCGACAAAAACAACTATCGGCACGGGAACAAGCGAAAACAAAGCAAGGCTCGGGCTCATGGCAAACATAATTATTATAAGCCCGACAAGAGTAAACGCCTGTATAACAGCCTCCTGCGATATTTTCATTATAAAATTCTGAATAACGCCCGCGTCTGAATTGACGCGGTTTATTACAGAGCCTGTCGAAACCTTGTCGTAAAAGCTCATCGGCAGATACTGAGCCTTTTCAAATATATCTTTTTTAAGGTTCAGCACTATTCTGTCGCCTGTAAGGCGAAGTTTAAAGGAGCGAAAGCCGTTTATTACATATTGCAATAAATAAACGCCCAAAAGCGCCGCGATAACCGCAACAAGCCTTTCTGAGTCCTTATTCGGAATAACGTCGTCCACCATTATTTTTGTAATATACGGCGGTACGAGCGAAAAAGCCGTTGTAAATATTGAAAGCAGCATGCACACAACAAGCGACTTTTTTTCGGGTGCGACGTATTTTGAAAACTTCGCCGCTATTTTGCTCTTTCCGGAGCAATTTATACACTCGGCGCCCGGTGCAGAGAGCTTTCTGCCGCATTTCGGACAGAACGAGCGCTGTTTTAAATACACGGATTTTACCGTTTCAAGCTCTTCTTCAAAAAAGCCGTTTTCATTGACATTGTTCACAAAAACCGCGGCGGCGTCAGCCACCTCGGCGGCGGCGTAAGAAAAGCGAAGAAGATTTCTTTTTGTGCCGCTTTTAAGCTTCACTCTGAAAAGCGCGTTTCCGTAAAGCCTTTTTACGGCGGCTTCTTCAATATCGTCGTATTTCAGCTCGTAAACTTCGTTGTTATGGCACTCGTCAAACGCAGTTATGCCGTTTTTTGTGAAAACAAGCGCCGACTCTGCATACTTTGCTTTAAGGTTAAGGTCGCCGACTACAACAAAAAGAATTTCTTCGCTTTTTGAAATTTGCGAAATTTTCTCTTCGTACCGTCGGGGAACAGGTTTATTTGTCACTATATCCATAATATTTCCCCCGGGAAAAACATCTTTTCAAGCTCATTCTAACAGAGTATAAAAGAAATGTAAACACGGAACATTCAAGAAGCGTGCAGAAAAATTGCGCTTTCTTTTGGTTAATTTAACCATAGCGTGTTTTGCCGCAGAATATTACGTTACAGAAAAAACGGAGGAGCTGTAAAAAATTTACAGCTCCTGTGATTTTGTTAATTATTGCTCGTTCTTGAAAAACTGGGGAAGATATTTTTTATGCGCTTCCTTCATTTCTTCATAGCAAGCCTTTGCCTGGGCAAAGTCACCGCAAAGCGGATGAAGCATTAAGGCGTTCATAGCGTCTTCGTCGGAGCCCTTCATACCGGCTTCAACCGTATATTTCTCATAAGATTTTACGGTTCTCATAAGGCTTATGATGTGGCGGTTTGTGACCTTTTCAATCGGCAGGGGCTTTGCGCCGTCTTTGCCGACGATTGCGGGAATTTCAACAATATCGTCGTCATCCATAAAGTCAAGCGTGCCGTCGTTGCGGATATTTACAACGTGAACATCCTGCTTGTCGTTTGCAATGGAGTCGATAAGCGAAACAGCCGCAAGTGAATATTTGTGACCGCCGCGCTTGTCAAGAAGAGCGGGCTTTGTAACAAGATTTTCGTCGCTGTACATCTCAAGAAGCTGTTCTTCAATTTCCATACAAACCTGAGCGCGGCTCTTTGTGCCCGCTTTAAGGTGAGCAAGCTTTGTTGCGCGGTTGTAATAATACTGAAGATATGACGACGGGAAGCCCTTGCAGGCTTTAAGGCAGTCAATATCAAAACCGTCGTCCTCGATGTTAGCCATAACAGTGGGGGCAAAGCCCTCGTCGAAAAGCTTTCCGAAAAGCTCTTCGCCGTTAACCTTTACGGAGGTTATCCAGCTTAAATGGTTAAGTCCGAGGTATGTAATCTTTGCGTCTTCGCCGACAGCGGCTTTAACGTCGTCAATCATATTAATCGGAACGTTGCAAAGGCCTATACTCTTAATATTTGTGTGGTTAATAAGAAATTCCGAAATAATGCCCGAGGGGTTTGTGAAGTTAATAAGCCATGCGTTGGGACAAATAGCCTCCATACGCTCTGCAATGTGAGCCATTGCGGGGATTGTGCGAAGCGCCTTAAAGAAGCCGCCTATACCGGTTGTCTCCTGACCGATAAGGTCATGCTTCAGCGGGATTGTTTCGTCAAGGTGGCGGCAGGGAAGCTTGCCGACGCGTATCTGCGTTACGACGAAATCAGCACCCTGCAAAGCAAGGTCAAGGTCGTCTGTAAGAAGCGTTTCGCAGTCGATGCCCGCTTTTTTGAGCATACGAAGGCAAAGTCCGCCGACTATTGTGCGCTTTCTTTCGTCAATATCCATAAACGCAACGCGTTTTAACTTGAGCGAATCCCTCGCTTTAATAAATCCGTCAATAAGCTCGGGGCAATATGTACTGCCGGAGCCGATTACGGCTACATTGATTTCTTTCATATATATCAATCCTTTCAACAGAAAATTTTAACTTATTTATTTTGCTTCGTCCTCAAGAAGCCAATTGACACAGCCTGTTACGGGCGCGGCGTTGAGCTTTATGAATTTAATGTTTCTGCCGCTTCGCTCTTTGATTATTTCGCCCATTCTTTTAATATAGAGGTCTGAGGGCAGCTTTGTGTGCATTGAGCCCGAAAGCACAACGTTAACTTCGTCGCCGTCAAACTGCATAAGATTAAGGTGCGCGCAAATAAAATCCGCGCCGCGCTGAGCCATTTCTTCAATAACCTCAAGGCAAGCTTCGTCGCCTTTGTTGGCGCACTCAAAAAACGCAACAATAAGCGTTCTTATAACACTTTCAGCCTCGTCGCTTTCAAGCTTTTGCAAAAGCGCGAGAAGCGAGTCGCGGTCATTTACGCCGAGCCTTTCTTTAAGAAGCTCTGTAACAAGGCTTTTTCTCTTTTTAAGGCAAATATCGTCATAGGCTATTCTGTAGCACTCCGTTGCGAGCCAATGACCGTTGCCCTTGTCGCCCGAAAGCCTGTCAAACCCGCCGACCTGAAGCATTTCGCCGCGGCTGTCAACCGAGTTACAACACGTTCCCGTGCCGCAGTTATAGCCGATGCCGGCGCCGCAAGCGCCCGCTTTGATTACGATAAAGCCGTCGTTATAAATTCTTGCGCCGCTTATGCCGCGCTTTTCGAGCTCTTCGCACACTGCGTCGTGCTGATAGGGGTGGTCTATACCCGCAAGCCCCATAAGGATTCCGCCAATATCCGAAAGCGTTTTGCCGTTTTCTTTTAAAAGGCTATTGATGCCGTCGGCAAGAATATCCGCCGCCTCTGAAAAAGAGCCTTCAAGGTTTTCGTGATTTGAGCCTTTGCCCTCAACAAGAGAGAGCATATTTTTGTTTTCGTCAAAAAGGGCGAACGCGGTTTTTGTGCCGCCGCCGTCAACTCCTATGTAATACTTCATAAATACTCCCGTAAAAAATTATTCGCAATCGTCGCCCGAGCCGAACGCGCAGACCTCTTCAAGACAATATGTGCCTTTTCTGTAAGGCTCGCGGTCTATCCACATACCGTTTGTAAAGTCCGGCACGGGAACGGGCATACCGCCCATTGCGGCGGACTGCTCCGAAAGGCAAGTAATTGCCATCCACGAAGCGGTGTCATAAACGTCTATCGGCGGTTTTGCTTCAAGCAAAAGGCTTTCGACAAACGCTGAAAGCACGAGATAGTCCATTCCGCCGTGCCCCGCTTTTATACCGCCTTTTTCATATGCCTGCCAAAGCGGATGCTCGTATTTTTCGCGGTAATCCTTAAATTCGCGCCAACGCGGCTCGCCGTCGGAGAAGCTGTCAAGATAAAGCCCTCCGCATTCGCCGTCGCTTTCCGAATAAATGCCCTTTGTACCCTCGATAACATAGTTTCTCGAATACGGTCTCGGGGTGGAGCAATCGTGCGTAAGCGTTATTGTTTCGCCGTTTGCACATTTGATTATTGTGGTGGTGACGTCGCCCTGGTTAAACGCATAATTTGCTATATCGTAATCCTCGCCCTTGCGGCTTTTTATCCACTCGTTAAGTCCGCGCGATTTTGACGACATTGAAACAAGGGTCAAAAATCTGTTGCCGCGGTTTATGCCGAGCGCCTTTGAAATGGGGCCGAGCTGATGCGTGGGATAAAGCTCGCCGTTTCTGTGCATAAAGTTAAAGAGCCTGCCGTGAATATTTTCTCTTCCCATGCAGATTTCTTCGCGAAGGTCGTGGCGATAGCCGCCCTCCATATGGGTAATTTCGCCGAAAAGCCCCATTTTTATCATATTGAAAAGAGCCATTTCGTTGCGGTCGTAGCAGCAGTTTTCAAGAAGCATGCAGAATTTGCCCGTATCCTCGCTTGTTCTTACAAGCTGCCAGCACTCTTCTATCGAAGATGCGCCGCCGACCTCAAACGCAACGTTGCAGCCCGCGCGCATAGCGTCAATCGCTATTCTTGCGTGCGTTATCCACGTTGTGCAAATCATAACAGCGTCAAGCTTTTCGTTTTTGAGAAGCTCTTTATAATCTATATAAGCATGAACGGGGTAAGCGTTGCCCGTTCTTTTGTTGACTATTTCAATTCCGTTTTCGGCTCTTTCGACTACCTTGTCGCAGACTGCGGGAACGCGCACGCCCTCAACCTGTAAAAGAAGGTCGAGCATACTCGAGCCCCTGCCGCTGATGCCGATAAAGCCTATGTTTACTTCTTTTTTCACATTAAACACCGCCGTAGCTCATATTCACATAAAGTATAGCACATTCGCCCCTGTTTTTCAAGCAGAAAGCGCCGTATTAAGGAATATTAAAGAGAATTAATAAATAATCCCCCGCAGACAAAAACTGCGGAGGATTGTTTTCTGTTAATGTTTACTTTTTTCACTGCGCTCTCTTATTATAAAGCGCACGGGTGTGCCTTCAAGGCCGTAAACCTCACGAATCTGATTTTCAAGGTAGCGCTGATAGCTGTAATGGAAAAGCTCGGCGTTATTGACGAAAAACACAAACGTGGGCGGGCGCGTGGAGGTTTGGGTCATATAATAGATTTTAAGGCGCTTGCCTTTGTCGGTGGGCGGCTGAACGCGCAATGTGGCGGCGGCAAGGATTTCGTTTAATCTGCCTGTTTTAATACGCATTGCGTTTTGCTCGTTTACAAACTTTATAAGTTCATACAGCCTGTCAATCCTCTGCCCTGTTTTTGCCGAAATAAATATTATGGGCGCGAACGACATAAACGAAAAATCCTTCATAAGCTGTTTTCTGTAGGAGTCCATCGTTTTGCCGTCTTTTTCATATGCGTCCCACTTGTTGACGGCGATAATGCAGCCTTTGCCCGCTTCAAGCGCTTTGCCTGCCACTTTGCTGTCCTGCTCGGTAAAGCCCTCAAGCGCGTCTATCATAATAACGCACACCTCGGCTCTTTCAACCGCCATATCGGTCCTCAAAGCGCTGTAGCGCTCAACGGCGTCGTCAATTTTTGATTTGCGCCTAAGCCCCGCCGTATCTATAAACATAAATTTTCCGAATTCGTTTTCGACAAAGCTGTCGGTAGCGTCGCGCGTTGTTCCCGCAATATCCGAAACTATCATACGCTCTTCGCCGATTATTGTGTTCACAAGCGAGGATTTTCCGACGTTGGGCTTGCCTATAAGCGCAACCTTTATATAGTCGTCCTCATCCTCGGAGTCGTCAAGATACTCTTTGGGAAGATGCTTTAAAACCTCGTCAAGCAAATCGCCCGTGCCGTGGCCGTGAACGGAGGATACGGCTATGGGGTCGCCGAGCCCGAGATTGTAAAACTCATAAAAATCCGCGGGAAGAGCGCCGATATTGTCGCACTTGTTAACGCAAAGCACTATCGGCTTGCCGCTTTTTTGAAGCATTGAAGCCACTTCGCTGTCGGTTGCGACAACGCCGTCTCTGATATCCGTAACAAGTATAATAACATTTGCGCTGTCAATTGCAAGCTGTGCCTGACGGCGCATCTGCGAAAGAATTACGTCGTTTGAATACGGCTCTATACCGCCCGTGTCAACAAGCAGCATGCTGTGACCTAACCACTCGCACTCGCCGAAAACGCGGTCGCGCGTGACGCCCGGCGTGTTATCGACTATTGCAAGGCGCTTGCCCGTAAGCTTGTTGAAAAGCGTTGATTTGCCGACGTTCGGTCTGCCGACAATTGCAACAACAGGTCTTGCCATATTATTCACCTCCGTTGATAATAGCAGAAAGAAACTCATACCCGTTGTTTTTAACGGGCGTAACTTTGATGTTTAAAAATTCCGAAAGCTCCGAAAGCGTTACGTCGTCAAGGAACTTGTCGCCCTCGCTTCTTAAAGCGACGCGCGGAATAAGAAGCTCGTCGCCGAGGTCGCGGTCTTTAAGCTGTTCTTTAAGGTCTCTGCCCGTAAGAAGCCCCGCAACGGTAACGGTACTGCCGAAAAAGTTGTTTGTTATTTCATAAACTTCCGCCCTAAGCGGCGCAAATTTTTCTTCGCATTCTTTGGCGATTTCGCTTATTATCGGGTATGCGCTGTGACCCGTTGCAAGCGAAACACGGCGGTTTACGGGGCGCTTTTCTTCGGCTTCTATAGCACTTTTAAACTCGGACTTTAAAAGCCTGCACATTCCCACGCCGTTGTCAAGCTGGGCATAATCGCCGTAAAAGCTTTCAGACGGAAAGTCGCGCTCGGCGATAAGATAAAATTCATCTGACGGGTAAGCAAGTATTCTGCCGTTATTAAACCACGCAAAATGCGCGTTGAACTCGTCCATTATATCAATGACTTCGCACGCTTCTTCTTTTGTATACGGTCTTAAAGGAAAAAGCCCTTCTCTGAATTTTGTTACGCCGACGGGAACCGCCGCAATGCTTTCAACGGCGGGGGTATATTTTGCAAGCTCCGAAAGCGAAAATCTAAGCTCTTCGCCGTCGTTTATCCCGGGGCACAAAACAAGCTGAGTGTTCATTTCTATGCCTGCGTCCGAAAACATTTTGATATATTTAAGGCTTTCGCCCGCCTTCGGGTTTTTCATCATTTTAACGCGAAGCTCGGGGTTCATTGTGTGAACCGAAATATTCATGGGCGAAATGTGCATATCGACTATTCGCTGTGCCTCGCGCTCGGAAAGCGACGTAAGCGTAATGTAGTTGCCGAAAAGAAACGACAGGCGCGAATCGTCGTCCTTAAAATAGAGCGTGTCGCGCAAGCCCTTCGGCATTTGGTCGATAAAGCAGAAAATGCACTTGTTTTTGCAGGAATGCTGCTTGTCCATAAGATAGGTTTCAAAGCCGAGCCCTATATCGGAAAACTCGCTGCTTTTGCGGATTTTTGCGCTGTAGGCAACGCCGTCGCGCCTAAGCTCAAGCGAAAGCTTTTTGCTTTGAATGAAAAAACGGTAATCAAGAAAGTCAAATATTTCGTGACCGTTTATCGAAACAAGCTCGTCGCCTGCCCTTATGCCTACGTTATAGGCATAAGAAGCGCTTTCGACATCCGTAATTGAAACCGACACAAAGCATCACCGCCCAAACTTAAAATAACGTCTAATAGGGCGGGGAGAAAACTCTCACCGCCCTTGAAGCCTATAAAAGGTCAAGACACAAAACTCAGTCTTCTTTTGCAACTACCTGCTTGCCGTTGTAGTAACCGCAAGCCGTGCAAAGTCTGTGAGGTCTTTTGTACTCGCCGCAATTGGGGCATTTAACAAGTGCGGGAGCGTCCATTTTCCAAACGTTTGACCTTCTTTTATCTCTTCTTGCTTTGGAAACTCTTCTCTTCGGTACTGCCATTTTGGTTTTCCTCCTTATTTAATGCGAAAACGCTGATTTACTCGTTATCAAGAAATTGCAACAGACCCTGAAGCCGTGGGTCTATCGGCTTTTTGCAGCCGCACGGACCGTCGTTAAGGTTTTTGCCGCACTGCGGACAAAGCCCTTTGCAATCCTCGCTGCAAAGAAATTTTGAGGGCAACTGCAAATTAATGTCCTCGGTTGCCAATTCGTCCATATTAAGACGCATATCGGAAACCTGAAGAAAATCGTCGTTATCCTCGTTGTTAAGAGAGGCTATAAGCGTGTGTTCTATCGGAAACTCGAAAACACGCGCCGTCGGCTCACAGCATCTGTCGCACGGGGCAACATATGTAAAGCGCGCCGCCGCTTTAAGAGTAACTATGCCGGTATTGTTTTTAACGCTGCCGAAAACCCTTACGGGATCTTTAACGGGGTTAACGCCCGAAACCTCAAGCCCCGAAAGCGGCATTTCGTAATCAAAAGAAAACGACGCACCGTCAATGTTGAAAATCGGCTCAAGCTCAATAATCATAGTACTACCTCTCAATATGCCTAAACATTATATTATTTTGATGACTGTTTGTCAACAAAAATTTTTAAAAATCGGCACGATAATTCCGCCGAAGCGCGCACACTCTTAAAAAACGCGAAAAAACGGCGGCAAGAATACACCTGCCGCCGCAAGTATAGGCATAAGAGAGTCGAACCCGGTCGCCCTTATGCCAAAGTCAGATTTTTTCAGCCGCGTCAAAAACTCTTGCGGGAAGCTTGTCTTCGTCCTCCGAAACCGTGAATACAAAATCGGTGTCGGTGATTTCGGAAAGCTTTTTAACTTTTTCTATAAGGTCGGCAAATTCTTCATAATCTCTGCCGATTATTTTAAATGTAGCGTCAACAAAAATCTCGGTTATGTCATGGTCCTGCGCAAGTATGCCGCTGAGCATTCCGTAAAATGCGTCGCTGCCCTCAACGCCGTATCTCTCTGTTTCGATAAGTCTTGCTTTGTGGGTTACCTCATAAGTAAGTAACGGGGATTTTTCAATGCAAACGATTGTTCCGTCAGATTTTTTTACCGCCTCGTTGATGAGCTCGATAAGCCTTTTTGTTTTGCCGGAACCCTTGTTGCCTATAATAAGTGAAACCATATTTATTACCTCCGCTGTTTATATTAACACCGAAGCAACCTGCGATTAACCGAAAGCGCAGACGCGCGGTTCAGTTAATCGGCGGTTACGCCAAAGTGTTATTGCCTTGTTTTTAAAGTGAGAGCCTTTTTTCAAGCTCTTTTTTGTGTTCCTCGTAGCCGGGCTTTCCGAGAAGCGCAAACATATTCTTTTTGTAGCTTTCAACGCCGGGCTGGTCAAACGGATTTATGCCGAGAATATAGCCCGAAACCGCGCAAGCCTTTTCAAGGAAGTAGACAAGACAGCCGAATTCGTATTCGCTCATCTCGGGAACTTCAAGAACCATATTCGGAACGCCGCCGTCGGTATGTGCAAGCACCGTGCCTAAGAAGGCTTTTTTGTTTACGCAGTCAAGGTCTTTGCCCGCGACAAAGTTGAAGCCGTCGCCGTTTTCGGGGTCAAAGGGTATAATAAACTCCTCCTTCGGCTTGTCAAACATAACAACCGTTTCAAACATAACGCGCTCACCCTGCTGAACGAACTGACCCAAAGAATGAAGGTCCGTTGAGAAAACAGCCGACGCCGGGAAAAGACCCTTGCCGTCTTTGCCCTCGCTTTCGCCGAAAAGCTGTTTGAACCACTCGTTCATAAGCGTGTAGTCTGGCTCGTAAGAAACCATCATTTCGACCGATTTGCCCTTGCGGTAAAGAATGTTGCGCATGGCGGCATATTTATAGCAGTCGTTTGAATAAACGTCGCCGTTAAGAAGGCATTCGCGCTGATACGCGGCGCCCGCCATCATTTTGTCTATATCTATGCCTGCGGCGGCAATGGGAAGAAGCCCCACAGCCGTAAGAACGGAATATCTGCCGCCGACGTCGTCGGGAACTACGAAGGTTTCATAGCCCTCTCTGTCCGAAAGCTCTTTTAACGTGCCTTTTTTTCTGTCGGTAGTGGCATATATGCGCTTTGCCGCGCCCTCTTTGCCGTATTTCTTTTCAAGAAGCTCTTTAAACACCCTGAAAGCTATTGTGGGCTCTGTTGTGGTGCCCGATTTTGAAATAACGTTCACCGAAAAATCCTTGCCCTCGCAAAGCTTAACGGTCTCAGAAAGAGCCGCTGAAGAAAGCGTGTTGCCCGCGAAATAAATTTCGGGCTTGTCAAACTTGTTATGGTTTTGAGAACGGCAAAATTCGATTGCCGCCCTTGCACCGAGGTAAGAGCCGCCGATGCCTATAACAACGAGAACATCGCTGTCGTTGCGGATTTTTTCAGCCGCTTTTTTGATTCGTGCAAATTCTTCTTTATCGTAATCGACCGGAAGGTCAATCCAACCTAAAAAATCGCTGCCCGCGCCGCTGCGCGAATTGAGCGTTTCAACAGCCGAAAGCACTTCGGGCTCAATTGACTTAATATCTTCTTCGGTTACGAAGCCCTCAAGATACTTTGTGTTGAGTTTTACTGACAATTTTTTCATCTCCTTGGAAAATGCCGTTTAATAATAAAACGGCGGGAAAAGCTTCCCTTTGAAAGTATTTTACAATACGGGCTTTATTTTTTCAATAGAATTTTTGCACTTTTATCAAAAATTTACTTTAAATTCATAATAAGCGGCGCTGTCGTCGTCCGAAAAAAGCGTTTCGCCCGCAATTTTGGGCATTTCGCCGGTAATATTTGAGTGCGCCTTGGTTACAGCCGTAAAACACGCGGCGACAAAAGCGCACAAAAGCATAACGATTATTGACATAACCGTAAACGTATTCACTGTTTTTTCAAATTCCAAAATAATCCTCCCCGATAAATTCACGCGTCTAATTAATATTTTCGCTTAAAAGCTTTGCAAGGCTCTTTCCCACAAGGCGCCCAGAATACACGGCTTCGTCAAGAGTGTTGGCGTCCGTGCCGAATTCAAGAAGAAGCGAGCACGGCGTTACGTTCATATTATATTTTCTGCCGCAGAAAAATATCGGGCGCATAAGCCCCTCGTAGTTTTCTTCAACGCTGTTTTGAAGAGTGACCGCAAACGTCAGATTTTTCTCCCAATCGGGAAAGTCCTCTACCCCGTCGTATTCGCACCCGGTAATAATCATTACCTGCGCCGCCTTTTTGCCGTTAATCACGGCGGTAGGCTTGCATTTTACGCCGCTGTCATAATGTATTGCGTCGCGGTGCACGTCAAGAGTCAGCACAATAGACGGGTACTCTTTAAGATACTTTTCGACGGTAACGAGCGAGCGCGAATAAGCGCCGTTGTAGCTTCTGTCGTAAACGGTTTTGTCGTGTATCACCTTAAAGCCCGCCTTTGTAAGCTCCGCCGCAATTTCGTCGCCTACCCTGACAACGGTTTTGCTCACGTCCTCGGTTCTTGAATCGTAATCCTTTGAATACCAGCCCTTATCAAGAAGCTCGTACCCCTCGGTCGTGTGCGTATGATATATCAGTATATACGGCTCGTTTTTTGTTATTTTGCCGAAAGCGGGCGTTTCTTTTAAAAGCGCCTTTACGTCGGGCTTTCGGTCTGTTTTGTTATTTATTGCCACCTTGCCGTATTTTGTATTGGCGTTTGACGAGCCGAGAGCTATCTCCTGAAGCTCTGCCGTTTTTTCAAAGCCCGAGTACATTTTTTCGGCGTCTTTCATAAGCTTTTTTATGTCGCTCGATATATCCGTTTCGCTTTCTTCGCTTTTTTTGCCGCTTCCGAAGCCTATGACGGCCTTTGTTTTTTCATCGGCTTCGGCATTGTTCTTTTTAGGAGTATTTATATATTCGCCTATGCTTTCGCCTGCAGAAAAGCTCTTTTTAAACAGACTTCTGAAAGCGAAACCCAGCTCGTCTGAAAACACAAACGTCAGCACGACAAGCGCAAGCGACAAAGAAAAGCTTAAAGCAGCATTGATTTTTTCTTTTTTGATTTTCATATATACACCGCCTTTACAGCAATATATAATATGAAAAACGCGTGGTAATAATTACATAAGCCCCGCTATTTCCTCGGGCGAAAGAGTAGGCTGCAACGCGCAGTTCACGGAAAGCGCAAGAAGATACGCCGCGTTTTTTATAAGAAGGTCTATATCCTTCGGTGTAACGGTCATATCTGCTCCCCTTTTTGACAGCACGTTTTTAAGCCTGTCGCCGTTTTCATCACCCAAAAGCTCTCCGGCAAGTACAGACGCGCCCACAACCGTCGGCACGCCGACCGCTATTACGGGCACGCCGATATACTCTTCGTCAATTCTTTTGCGCGAGTTTCCGACGCCGGAGCCCGGCGCTATGCCCGTATTTGAAAGCTGAACGGTGCAGCCGAGCCTTGAAAGGCTTCTTGCGGCAAGCGCGTCCACGGTTATTATGCAGTCGGGCTTTATGCCGTCGGCAATATACTTTATATATTCCGACGATTCAAGCCCCGTTTGCCCGAGAACGCCCGTAGAAACCGCGGCAACCGCTCTTAAATCTTTTGAAAACCCGACCGCCTTTTTCAGCTCGTCGCTTATGTGGCGCGTTGAAAAAATTTTTGAAGCGAAAAACGGCCCCAAAGCGTCCGAAGTTATGTCGGGATTGCCGACGCCCGCAACAAGAACAAGCCCGTTTTTTTCGGGCAGCAGCTCGCGAAGGCACAAAACAAGCTCCGAAAGCCGACCGTCAAAAACGTCGCTTTCTTCCGAAAAGGGTTTTGTTTCTACCGTTATATACTTTCCGCACGGCTTTCCTATAGCCTTTGCCGCGTTTTCGCTTGTCACCTCTATTACGGTTGTTTTTGTGTTTTCGCCTTTTCGCTCGTACTTTTTAATTCCGCGCACATTTTCATTTAAATCTTCGGCGCGTTCAAGAGCTAAATCCGTTCTGAAATTCATAAAGCATCACCGTTTTTATTATTGACCCGACCGCGGTTTTTATAACATTGATATAAATGACGGCGTTTTAAAAATGTATTCGGAAATACAAATTACTGTTGAAAAAACAAGCCGTATGCGGTATACTGTAAAGAAAGCTTTGAAAAAACGGAATTTTCCTTAGGAGAACTGATTTATATGAAACTCGGAATAGTCGGTTTGCCGAACGTCGGCAAAAGCACGCTTTTTAACGCCCTCACAAATGCGGGCGCACAGGCGGCAAACTACGCATTTTGTACAATCGAACCCAACATAGGCGTTGTTTCCGTTCCCGACAAGCGCCTTGACGCGCTTTGCGAAATGTATCACCCGCTTAAAGTCACGCCCGCAACGATTGAATTTGTTGACATTGCGGGTCTTGTAAAGGGCGCTTCAAAGGGCGAGGGCTTAGGCAACAAATTTCTTTCGCATATACGCGAGGTTGACGCTATCGTTCACGTTGTGCGCTGCTTCGATAACGACGATATTATGCACGTTGACGGCTCTGTTGACCCTGCGCGCGATATTGACACAATAAACCTTGAGCTTATTCTTTCGGACGTTGAAATTCTTTCAAGGCGCATTGACAAAACGCAAAAGGCATTAAAGGGCGACAAGTCGTTGGCTTCTGAGCTTGCGTTTTTTGAAAGAGTAAAAGAAGCTCTTGACAACGGCATTTGTGCAAGAGCGGTTGAAATGACAAGCGACGAAAAAGCGCTTCTTGACACAGTTGACCTCCTCACGTCAAAGCCCGTTATTTATGCCTGCAATATGAGCGAGGGCGACTTTTCTTCGGGAATCGAAAACAACGCGAGATATAAAGCCGTTAAAGAGATTGCCGAAAAAGAAGGCAGCGAGGTTCTTCCCATATGCGCCGAGCTTGAAGCACAGATTGCAGAACTTTCGGACGATGAAAAAGAGCTTTTCCTGTCGGAGCTTGGCATAACTTCGGGCGGTCTTGACCTTCTTATTGAAAAGAGCTATGACCTTTTGGGTCTTATGAGCTACCTCACCGCGGGCACGCCCGAGGTAAGAGCGTGGACTATTAAAAAAGGCACAAAAGCACCACAGGCCGCGGGAAAAATCCACTCGGACTTTGAAAGAGGATTCATAAGAGCCGAGGTTGTTTCGTTTGACGACCTTATGAAATGCGGCTCTATGCAGACGGCTAAAGAAAAAGGTCTTGTCCGCTCGGAGGGCAAAGAGTATGTGATGCAGGACGGCGACATCGTTCTGTTCCGCTTTAACGTATAACAACTTAACTTAAAATGCACAAAGCCTGTGAATCGGCACAACCGACTCACAGGCTTTATTATTATGATTATTTTTTTGTTCTTATTTCTCTGTTACTTTGTAGTGATGAACATAAACGCCGACCGTTTTGTCATAGTCAAGAACGTGGAAAAGAGAACCGTCCTCCATCGGGAAAACCGTAAGGTCTTCGCACTCGTTGCCTGCAAGACCCGTAAGCTTTCTTTCGGCATAAAGCTTTGTTTCGCCGCTTTCAACGTCTACCGAATAAATTGTGTCAACATTGTCGCCGTCGTCGCACGAAAGGTAAAGCTTGCCGTCATAAACTTCGCCGCCCTGAACGCGCGTTACAGGCGTTGAAAGCTTTATATAACGCACAAATTCCATGGTTTCAAGGTCAAACGCGGGTATTGCCTCAACATTTCTGAACGGCGAGCAATAAAGCAAACCGTTTTCGGCGTCAACAGCGCACCACGGAATACCGTTGGGAAGCTTATCAAGCGGCATTTCATAAACGTCAACCGCTTCAAGCGTTTCGCAATCATAGGTAATAACAAGCGGGAAATCGTCGGGTCCGTTTTCAACGGAAGCGTAAATAAGGCCGTTATAATAGCTTATTCCGCCGATGTGGTTGCTGCCGTGCTCTTCAACATACTTTTCGGGTATTGCGCCGAGCTTTGTTTTTACAATGCTGAAGTCGGAAACGCTGCGCTTTGAAAGTCCGTTCATCTTAACGCCCGTCATCGCGCCGGAGGTGTAATAATACTCGCCGTCCGTAGTGATGCCCTGACCCGTGAACATAGCGTCCTCAAGAATTACCTTGTCGGTTTTGACAAGCTCAAGCCCTGGTGTGACTTCGGGCGTGCCGATACCTATTATATTTGTAATAAGCATACAAACAGCCGAGATAATCGCCCAGATATGCGCGGGAAGTTTAACAAAGTCTATTCCTTTATACATTTGAAACACTCCTCACTCAATTTATTATGTTTTAATTATTGCACTTTTTACATAAACTTTCAAGCAAAAAAAGGAAAATAGGTACATTCTCTTAAATTTTATTAATTATTAACAAACATCGGAAAATGCAATTGCATATTTTTCACAAAAGAGGTATACTTTCATAAGCATAAGAGGTTCGAACTCAGTACGGTTTTAAAACGCCATCTTATGCTTAAACCGCGAGAAAAAGGAGCTTTTTTATGGAATACAAATACGAGCTTCACTGCCACACAAAAAACGTCAGCAAATGCGGCCGCCTTGACGCGGCGGAGGCGGTAAAACTCTATAAAGCCGCGGGATATTCGGGAATGGTAATTACCGACCATTTTTCACCGATGACATTTTCTTTAAAAGAGCATCTTAACAAAAAAGCCGCCGTCACGCATTTTCTTGAAGGCTATAAAAAAGCAAAGGCGCTTGAAAGCGACGATTTTAAAGTTTTTCTCGGCGTTGAGCTTAGGTTTTATGCGACCGTAAACGACTATCTCATCTACGGCATCGAAGAAAAAGACCTTTATGAGCTTCCGTTTCTTTTGCCGCTTTATTTAAGGCGTGCTTCGCGCCTTTTAAGAGAGCGCGGCTGTCTTGTCATTCAGGCGCACCCCTTCAGGGAATTTATCACCCGCGCTGACCCTAAGCTTTTAGACGGCGTTGAGGTACTTAACGGCAAAACCTCGAAAGAGCTTAACGACAAAGCCGAAAGCTGGGCTTTATCGTTCAAAAAGCCCGCAATAATGACCGGCGGCAGCGACTGCCACTCGGAGTCCCAGCTTGGCACAAGCGGTATTATTACAACAAAAAAACTTCAAAGCAACGCCGACCTTTTGCGCGTTTTAAAAAGCGGCAATTACAAAATTATCGGGAAAGACTTATAATTCTATTCCGAAATATTAACGATTTGTAAACACTTGAGAAAAAATATTGACTGTCAGTCATTTCTGTGCTATATTCCGCATAGTTAATGACTGACAGTCATTTTATGGAGGCATTATGGCTACTGTTGCAGAGAAGAAACTTTCAAAAAGAATAAAGCTTATAGATTCGGCTTACAGCCTGTTTCTTGAAAAGGGCGTTAATATAACCGCCATAGACGAAATCGTTAAAAGAGCTGGCGTTGCAAAAGGAACTTTTTACCTTTATTTTAAAGATAAATACGATTTGCTTGACGAAATTGTCATTCACAGAAGCAAAATGATTTTTAAAGAGGCGCTTGAAAGCCTTGAACAAAAAACTGCCGCTTCACAAATGACCCTCACAGAGCAAATAACTTATATTACCGATTATATAATAGAGCATTTCAAAAAACACAGCGAGCTTATTTCAATTATCAGAAAGAACCTTTCGTCGTGCCTTGCGGTTATTTTTGAGGACGAAAGAAACAACGAAAAGCTAAAGCCGCTGTTTTCAATGTTTTATGAAAACGGGTTCTCGGCAGACGAAACCGAAAAGCTTATATACCTTATATTTAATATGATAAGCTCCGCCTGCTGTGACGCCATTCTTTCGGGAAAGCCTTATACGCCCGATGAAATTTTGCCGCAAATACATTTTGTAATAGAGAGAATAACTGAAAGAAAAGGGGAGAATAAGTAATGGTATACAAAATGTCCAAATGGATATCGTATCACCCGAAAACAATCATTATTGTTTGTCTGGCGCTTTTGGTACCTGCAATAATCGGGTATATCTGCACGGGTATCAATTACGATATTCTGTCGTATCTTCCTAAAGACCTTGAATCCGTTCAGGGCGAGGAGCTTCTCGATACGGCGTTCAACAATGCTTCAAGCTCTTTTATCGTTGTGAACAACGCTTCGCAAAAAGACCTTGAAAATATGAAAAACAAAATCGAAAAAATTGACGGTGTTTATTCGGTGACGTGTATAAATACGCTTGCCGACCCGTCAATTCCGACGGAGATACTGCCCGATATTCTTACGGATATATTTTATTCGGAAGATAAAGAATCTTCGCTTATGATGGTGCAGTACACAAACTCCGGTTCGTCGGAAGAAACCATGAAAGCAATCAAAACGATTCGTTCGGTCATGAACAAGGAATGCTTTTTAAGCGGTGTGTCGGCAATAGGCGTTGACACAAAAGACCTTGTTGACAAAGAAGCGCCCGTATATATTGCGGTTGCAATAGCGCTTGCTTTAGTGGTTCTTATTTTCACCATGAACTCGTTCATACTGCCGTTTGTGCTTCTTACCGCCCTTGGCGTTGCCGTTATTTACAACATGGGCACGAACATCATATTCGGTCAAATATCTTATATAACTCAGGCAATCGCCGCAATTTTACAGTTGGGCGTTACAATGGACTATTCGGTATTCCTTATGGACCGTTATGAAGAAGAGTGCAAAAAGCATCCCGGCGACAACAAGCTTGCAATGTCGTTTGCAATTGAAAGCACGTTCACATCTCTTGCGGGCAGCTCGCTCACAACGGTGTTCGGATTTTTGGCACTTTGCTTTATGCAGTTTACGCTCGGACTTGATATAGGACTTGTTATGGCAAAGGGCGTTCTTTTCGGTGTTGTAACGGTTGTAACCTTCCTGCCGGCGCTTATTCTTATGCTCGATAAAGCGATTAAAAAGACTCACAAAAAGAGCATTATTCCACCGTTCCGGGGGCTTAGCAACTTCACCGTAAAGCACAGAAAAGTTCTTGCGATAATCTTCCTCATACTTTTCATTCCGGCATACCTTATTCAGTCAAACCTCAACGTTTACTACAATATGGATAAGGCTCTTCCGCAGGACCTCGACTCAATATCGTCTCTTTCGGTTCTTAAAGAGCGTTTCAATATGGCGACAACGCACTTTATAATCTGCGATGCAAATATGTCGTCAAGCGCTATGACGCAAATGACAAACGAGGTCGAAGAGGTCGACGGCGTTGTAAAGGTTCTTTCGCTTTCAAGCTTTATAGGACCGTCTATTCCGCTTTCAATTCTTCCGGATGAAGTCAAGGATATATGCGTTGCCAAAAAAGACGACGGCAAAGAAATTCAGCTTATTATGATTAACTCCGAATACAGCGGAGCGACCGACGAAGAAAACGCGCAGATAGACACGCTTTATAAAATAGTTAAAAAATACGATAAAGACGCATATTTAACGGGCGAAGGCGTTCTTGAAAAAGACCTTATAGACGTTACAAACCGCGACTTTATTGTTACAAACATCATTTCAATCGCCGCAATATTCATTCTTATAATGATTTGCTTAAAGTCGTTCTCACTGCCGGTGATACTCGTTATGGGCATTGAGCTTGCAATACTTTTAAACAAAGCGATTTCAGTAATTCTCGGCGCAGAGGTTCCGTTTATAGGGCCCACCGTTATAGGCTGTGTTCAGCTCGGCGCAACAGTTGACTATGCAATACTTCTTGCAACGCGTTTTAAAGAGGAGCTGTCTCACGGACAAAGCAAAGAGGACGCCATGCGCGTCGCCGCAAATTCGGCAAGCCGCTCAATCTTCCAGAGCGCGGTCGTATTCTTCGCGGCTACCTTCGGAGTATATCTCCTCTGCAATATCTCAATAGTCAAGAGCATTTGCGGAATGCTTGCACGCGGCTCGATAATCAGTGCAATTGTCATTATAGTATTTGTAGCGCCTACGCTTGTTTGCTGTGAAAGCTTTATAAACAAAACGTCAATCAAATGGCGCGAGCCCACACTTAAACGTGCGACGGCAAACGGCGCAGAAGAGCCTGCAGACGAAAAAGCCGAAAAAGCAAAAGAACAGGCGCCCGACGATTTTGTTCCGCAGCTTTCAATAAAAGACGGCACTATGGAAAAAGACGGCAACCCCTATCACCCGTCGACGCCGCCTATGAAAAAGCACGACGATAAAGAGAAGAGAATATAAGGAGGTCATATTTATGAAAAAGAGATTTACAGCAGTTCTTTCGATACTTCTTGCATTTACGCTTATTTTCACAAGCGCTTGCTCAGGCAAAAAAGACGATGGCGGCACAACCGACACCCCCACAGACACCGCCGATTTGCCGACCTACACCGAAAAAGCGGGCAGTGTAACAAAGAACGAAACGGTTTTTGTTAACCTTGACAACAACGGCACGCCCACGCTTATTACGGTTTCAGACTGGCTTCACACAGACAAAGGCGAAGTTCATGTAAAAGACAAAAGCGACCTTCAGGGCATTGTTAACGCAAAGGGTGACGAAGAGCCGATAATAAACGGCGAAAGCCTTGAATGGAATATGGGCAGCACAGACCTTTATTACCGCGGAACAAGCAACAAAGAGCTTCCCGTTTCAATATCAATCAAATATTTCCTTGACGGAAACGAAGTCAAGGCAGATGACCTTAAAGGCAAAAGCGGAAACGTTGATATTAAAATCAGCTTTAAAAACAACCTCAGCACAACAAAAACCGTAAACGGCAAAAGCGTAACCGTATACAGCCCGTTCCTTGTTGTCGGCGGTTTCATTCTTCCCGAAGACAAGTTTTCGGCAATAACAGTTTCAAACGGCACTTCTGTCGGCGACGGCTCAAAGCAGATAGCGGTAATCGCCGCCCTGCCCGGACTTTCGGAGACGCTCGGACTTGAAGCTCTCGGCGTTGACACCGAAAAAGCAAAACTCGGCTCCGAATTTACAATTTCGGCAAAAGCAGAGGATTTCAGCCTCGGCAATATGTATTTTGCCGCAATGCCCTTCTCGGACCTTGACACCGAAATTGAGCTTCCCGGAAGCGTTTCAAACCTCGAAACCGACCTTAACAAAATCAAAAGCCTTATAAACTCGGTTTATTCAATGGACCCCGAAAAGCTTTTAAAAATGCTCAGCAGCAACGAAAAAGGCATTGAAGAGCTTTCATCGTCAATCACAAAAGCCGCAAAGCTTTATGAAGAAAACAAAGAGCTTATATCCGTTCTTAAAAAATATCTTACCGAAGAAAACGTTGAAAAGCTCAAAAAGCTTACAACAGACCTCAGCGAAGCGGACCTTGCGCAATATAAAGAGCTTCTTTCAAACCCGCTCTTTAAGCGTTTCTTTAAAGACCTTCCCAAGCTTGCAGAGGACCTTGAAGACGTTATGCCTATAGTCGAAGCGCTCGAAAAAGACCTTGACGACCCCGAGGTAAAAGCCTCTCTCGACAAGCTTCCCGAAACGCTCACCGAGCTTAACGATATTATAGGAACGATTTCTGACAATCAGGAGCTTATAGATTCGCTTCTTGAGCTTACAAGCGACAGCAATATGTCAAAAATAAGCGACATTCTCGACGCGGTTAACAAATACGATATCTCGTCTATGATAAGCGAATATACAAAGCTTGCCGACAACGCCGAAGATGTCTCCGCAAAGCTTGAAGCTATGATTTCTTTCGGCGATGAATACAAAATATTCACTTCGGCAGAAAGCGATATGAAAACAACAACAGCGTTCGTTTTCAACACCCCGAGCATTAAATAACATCCTCCCCTTTTCACTTTAAAAAAGCGACCCCCGAATTTCGGGGGCTGCTTTTTTATTGAACAAAAAAGCCTTTTTGGGCAAAAATTTTCAATGAAAGCTTGAATTAATAAAAGAAAAAGTATATAATATTGAACATGAAAGCCTTTTTGGGCGGAAATTTTCAATAAAACGAGGCGGTTCTAATGATTATTAAACGCGATGTTTATTTACAGCAATTAATTTCATACCGTTTTGACGGCTTGGTAAAGGTCATTACCGGCATAAGAAGATGCGGAAAATCATTTCTTTTGAAAAATTTGTACAGAGAGTGGCTGCTAAAAAACGGCGTAAAAGACGAGCAGATTATTACGGTTGAGCTCGACCTTGCAAAAGATATTAAATACCGCAATCCCCTTTTGCTGTCGTCATATATAAGAGAAAAGGTTGAAAACAGCAAAGACGAATACTACCTTTTTGTCGATGAAATTCAGATGTCCGACGAAGTGGCAAACCCATACAATCCCGACGGCAAAAAAATCACTTTTTATGACGCGCTTAACGATTTAAGAAATTTGGAAAACTTAGACGTCTATGTCACAGGCAGCAACTCAAAAATGCTTTCAAGCGACATTCTTACGGAATTCAGAGGACGAAGCGATGAAATAAGGGTGCATCCGCTCAGCTTCAAAGAATACTATTCGGCTGTCGGCGGAAATAAAAACGAAGCGTTTGAAGAATATGCTTTTTACGGCGGTATGCCGCTTATTTTATCAAGACCGAACGACACGGCTAAAATGAACTACCTTAAATCGCTTTTTTCCGAAGTATATATCAAGGATATTGTCGAGCGCAAAAGAATAGACCGACAAGATGTTCTTGAGCAAATTCTCAATCTGCTTTGTTCTTCGGTCGGCTCTCTGACAAATCCGACAAAAATTGCAAACACTTTAAAGTCAACACAGGGCACTTCGGTTTCTTCAAATACTATTCGGGCATATATCGGACACCTGGAGGACGCTTTTCTTTTCTCCGAAAGCAAACGCTATGACGTTAAGGGAAAAGCATATTTTGATTCTCCCAATAAATATTACAGCGAGGATATAGGGCTCAGAAACGCAAGAATAGGTTTCCGTCAGCAGGAAATGACCCATATAATGGAAAATATTATATACAACGAGCTGATTATAAGACAGTTTTCGGTTGATGTCGGCGTTGTTTATTCGCGCTGTACAAACGAAAACGGCAGCTCTGTGCGCGCTCCGAGAGAGATTGATTTTGTTGTTAATTCGGGCGGTAAAAGAGCATATATACAGTCTGCATACGCTATGCCCACCGAAGAAAAGGCAGAAGCGGAGCTAAGGCCGTTTGCGCTTACAGGCGACTCTTTTCCAAAAATTGCGGTAAGAAAAGACATCGAAAAACGTTGGTATGATGACCGCGGCGTTTTAAATATAAATCTGATTGACTTTCTTTTAGACAAAGAGCTTATCTAACCCGGAAGGAGTAAAAAATGCAATACCTTTATCTAGTCAAATCCGAAGAAGAGCTTAAAAAGCTTTCGGAATACGCAAAAGGCATTATTCCGCAGTTTAACGAATACCTTGCGTTTTTAAAAGAGAATTACCGCGTATATGACCTTCCGCGCTCGATTGTTCTGACTGACTTTGACTCAGCTTCAAACGCTGTAAACGGCATTCCGCTGCCCGCCTACACAAATGATTACCGCACGGTAATGGCGCCCGACAAAGAGACGTGGAAAGCGCTTTATTTAAAACAGCTTGACTGTTATGATAATACCGAAGCCGCTGCGGCTGTTCAAAAATATTATGACGGCCTTTCTGAGCGCAACGTGCTTCAGATATTGGGTCACGAAACAGTTCACCACAGCGATTTGTTTATTGACGAAACATATGAAACAAACCTTTGGTTTGAAGAAGGTATGGCTGAATATATAAGCCGAAAATATTTTTTGAGCGAAGAAGAGTTTGAAGCGGAAAAGCAAATAAACCTGGCGCTTTCAAAGCTGTATGAAGAAAAATTCGGCAAGCCCGCACTTTCGGACTTTACTCTTGAAACATACGAAAAAGGCATTGTGCACGTTTTTTATTTATATTGGCGAAGCTTTCTTACAATAGACGCCGCTGTAAAAAAACACGGCGGAGATGTGCTTAGAGTTTTCAAGTCATACCACGATTGGTATGAGTGCGGCGCAAAAGCCTCTTTGGAAGAACATCTTATTTCAGACCGATAAAACAAACTATAAAAAGCGGCGGCGCGACTTTAAAGCAAAAAAGTCGCGCCGTCTGCATTTTTAATTTTTTCAATTAAATCTTTTACCAAAAAACATTTGCTGCCATCACAAAAGCTGTGCACTCCTACTTTCCAAAATTGCAAAAAATTCATTTTTGGAAATCAAGCAGCCAATCCGCAATATCAATAATTCTTACGCCTTCATACTGATACTCGTCGTGCCGAGTGCGTGCAATAACCATCTTGGGATAGGCGTCTTTGACCTGAAGCAACGGCAAAACCTCGCGTTCAAAAGTCTTGCTGTCGCTGATATTATCGGAAACCTGTATATAAATCTTCTCGTTACGCTTGATTGCAACAAAATCAATTTCTTTATTGTGAAGTACGCCGACATAGACCTCGTACCCTCTGCGAAGCAGTTCTATTGCAACTATGTTTTCAAGGATTCTGCCATAGTCCATATTTTTTGTGCCGAGTTTAGCATAACGGAATGTATGGTCGCTCAGATAATACTTGTCGTTACTTGAAAGATACTTTTTACCTTTAACGTCATATCTGCGAACTTTATAAAAGGCAAAAGCATTGCACAAATACTGAATATATGCATTCACTGTAACGTGGTTTGCTTTTTCCTTTACACCGCCGAATGCATTTGTAATATTTCGCGCCGAAGTCAGATTTGATATGTTGTCCATTAAAAAATCAACAATTCTGTCCATCAACTGCACATTACGGATTTTATATTTTTTTCGAATATCGCGAACAATCAAAGTATCAAAAACATCGGCAATGTAATCATACTTATCTTCTTGCTCCTTATAGAGATAAGAGCCCGCCATACCGCCCTCAATCATATACTTATCTATAGCGGCATACTTGTCGCTGTAACCGAAATACTGCATATATTCGCCGAACGAGAACGGGAATACCTTGATTTCAAATGTTCTTCCCGTAAACAATGTAGCAAGGTCAGAGCTTAAAAGAAAAGCGTTTGAACCGGTAATATAGATGTCAAACTTTTCACCTGCGTGCAGTCCGTTAATCGCTTTTTCAAACCCGGCGCACATCTGAACCTCGTCAATCAAAACAAAGTTCTCTTTGCCTGCAACATACTGAGAATTGATATAGTCGTACAACGGCCTGTACTCAAGCAGATTGTCAAACTCCGGCAAATTGAAATTAATATGAATGATATTATTGTTCGGTACATTTTGTTCAATATAATTCCTGAATGCGTCGAGCAGCTTTGATTTTCCGCTGCGCCGAACCCCTGTGATAACTTTAATATCCGGGGTTCCGATTACATTGATAAGTTTTTCTAAATATTGATTTCTGACAATCAGTTTCATAACATATCACCTCTTGTACGGTTTCATATTTATCTGACAAAGACGCTTTTTAAAGGCGCTAATGCTGCAGCCCGCCTGAACCCCCAGAAGCAAACGTCTTTATAATTTGTATAGCGTACAAATATTATACTCCGTCTATTTACCATTTTCAATATTTTTTTAAAAACGGTAAACAGAAATTCAAAAACAGATTCCGAAAGCCATCTTTTTTCAGACTGATAAAACAAATCACAAAAAACAGCGGCGCGACTTTTTCTTTAAAGTCGCGCCGTCTGAACATTTATTTTTTTAATTAAATCTTTTAACGAAAAACATTTTATTGAGCTTCGGCTCTTTTTTATTTTCTCTTACATATTCAAGCTCAAAGCCGCACTTTTTATAAAACTCCGGTGCCTGAAACGCATATGTTGTAAGATTGATATTATCAATTCCGCTGTCTTTAAAATGCTCTTCGACGGCTTTTAAAAGCGATGTTCCGATATGGTTTTTGCGGCACTCTTTTAAAACGAGAAGGTCGCCTATGTGCACTTCGGAATAATATTTGTGCCCTGTTATTACGCCCATTAACCTGCCGTTTTCTCTTGCCGTAAAAAAGAACGGCTCCCAATTGCACAAAACGCCGTTTGCGCGGCTGTATTCTTCAAAGCCGTTCCCGATAAAATCGGAAATTTCTTCTGTACCTTCTTTTAAATATTCAAGCGTAATCATAAAGCCCTCACTCTCTTTTCGGGCTTTTAAGTGAAAAAGCTATCCAATAATACAAAAGGTCAAAAAAGAATACCATCCACGCGGGGTGCCACTTACCCGTAAGAATGCCTATCGTAAGAAACGCGGCAACGGTAATAAGAAATACGGGCATTCGCAAAAGAAGTGATTTTTTGCTCCTTGCCGCAAGCGCAAAACAAAAAATATAGTATATCGGAACAAAAAGATTTATAAGCCATGTCGGGTGCCACACGCCCTTTAAAACGCCGACAAGAACAAATATTAACGGTACGATTATTATTACGGGAATTTTAAGAAAGACCTTATATGCGTCGCGGCACAGGCGCGGCGGCTTTTCTTTTTTTCGGTGTTTTTTCTTTTCCCTCGGTAAAATCTTTTCTTCGGTATTTTCAAAAGAAACAGGATTTTTTACTTCTTTTTCCGCATTAATTTTTTCTTTTTTCGACTCCGCTTTTTCCTGTTCTTTTTCTTCTTCGCAAGGAATTTCGGCGGCAAAAATTTCTGCCGTTTTCTCTTTCGGCTTCTCTTCTTCAACCGACTTTTCTATAGGCTCTTCGGCTGTTTCTTTCGTCTCTTTTCCGTGCAAAAGCTCGTCTAAAGTGATGCCGTAAATGCCCGAAAGCAGGATAAGATTTTCGGTATCCGGCGCGCTTTCGCCGCGCTCCCATTTAGAAATTGCCTGACGGCTAAGACCCATTTTTTCTGCAAGCGCCTCTTGCGAAAGCTTATTTTCTTTTCTTAAATCCGCAAGTCTTTGCGACAAATTTTGTTCCATAGCGTCTCCTTAAACGGTGATTGTTTTAATTCTAATACATTTTATATTTTATTTCAAGTACCAAAGCAATTCTTTTAACTTTTTGATTTCTTTGAAAAATTCCCACTATTTGCGCGTCACACGTTTAATATATCGCCGCAACCGCGCCACGCAACCGATAATTGCCCCCTAAAAATCAAAAAAGCAACCGAAAGTTGGTGGTGCAACGGCAGTTTTTCGTGTAAAGTCAAAGGCGAAAAAAGCGAACACGCAAAAAAAATAACGCGGCAAAAAGCCAAAAGGAGAAATTAATTATGACAGTAACAAACACAGAGCATTTCGGAATACAGAGAAAAATAGTAGCCAACATGACGTCTCAAAGCTGGCACGATGTTCCGCATGTCTGCTACAATGCCGAAATGGATTTCGGAAAGCTTTTATATTCGCTCAAAGTTTTAAACGCCGAGCGCGACAAAGAAAACAGAATTTCGGTAAACACGCTTGTTCTTAAAATAATATGCGAAGCTCTTAAAGAATCGCCCGTTATGAACTCGCACATAAGCTTTTCAAAAAATCTTGTCAGAGGCAGAATCGACACATTTAAAGAGATTAATATTTCAATGCCGATGATTCTTCCCAACGGCAAAATGATGACGGTCAATTTAAGAGATTTCGGCGAAAAAAATCTTGACGAAATGAGCGACTATATCAAAGACGTAAGCAGGCGCGCCATGAACACAAATCTTGACGAGGCGATGTTTGAAGTCTCGATGAAGGACACTTTAAAAGAAGTTCGCCGCGGCAAGCTTCACAAAGCGATATTCCGCCTTATCGGTTCAAAAACGGGAAAGCACAAAGTTAAAACTTTAAAGGGCAAAGAAAAAAGAGCATACCTTGCCGTGCCCGAAAGCGAAAGACTCACTTCAAGCGACCTTGAACAGGGCACCGTCACCGTTTCAAATATAGGCTCTCTTTACAAAAGTCAAACGGGCGAAATGACGCTTCTTGAAATTGTTCCGCCGCAGGTGTGCGCGTTCGGCGTGGGCGCACTTAAAGACGTGCCGTGCGTAACTACTTTAGAAAACGGCAAAAAAGAGGTCGGCATAAAAACCGTTCTTCCCATATGCATAGCGTTTGACCACCGTGCGCTCGACTTCGGCGACGTCATTCCGTTCATTAAAAAGCTTGACGGGATTTCAGCGTCACCGGAACTCGTAATATGCACAAATTCCGAGAAAGAAAAAAACGCCTGCGCCTGAAAAAATCTTTGAAAAATCCGCCGGAATAACTTGTTAATTTTTTACTTCGTTTGTTGACTTTGAGGTCATTTTATTATACTATAAGTAATAGATTAGGCAAAAAAGGTGATGTAAAAAGATTTTTTACACTCATTTTTTCGGCGGAGGTTTTTATGAAAAAGGGTTCTTCTCTTAAAAGCAAGCTTTCATACGGTATAGGCGCGGTCGGGCTTGACTTAAGCTACGGAATGTTCTATTCGTTTTTGGCAAAATATCTGACCGACATACTTCATCTCAACAAAAAGTTTTTGCTTGTTCTTACGCCCATAGCAAGAATTTGGGACGGAATAAACGACCCGCTTATGGGCACAATAGTCGACAACACCAACACAAAAATGGGCAAGTACCGTCCGTGGATTTTAATAGGCTCGTTTTCAAACGCAGTGGTGCTGTCGCTGCTTTTCACAAACCCGGGATTTCGCCCGGGCGGCATTCCGCTTTATATTTACGTTGCGATTCTTTATATTTTCTGGGGAATGACAAACACCATGGCCGATATTCCTTATTGGTCAATGGTTCCCTCTTTTACAAACGACCCTAAAGAGCGCAATATGATTGCCACCGTTGCAAGAACGTTTTCGGGCCTCGGTCAGGGCATTATTTCAATCGGCACGCCTATGGTTCTGCCGCTTTTGAGCGAAACTGTCGTTAACGGCGAAAAGGTTTACGACGCGCGCGGTTTTTCGCTTTGGGCTATAATCTGCGCGTGCGCCCTTGTCGGATTTTCAAGTCTTTCGGTGGCGCTCACAAAAGAAAAGCACGTCACTTCGCCCAAAGAAAAGTTTACGTTTAAAAAGATGTTTTCGATTGCAAAAAACAACGACCAGCTTCTTGTGTTTATGCTTTTTGCAATGCTTTCAAACGCGGGCTGGTATATGGTTTCGGGCGTCGGCGTATACTATTTTGACGTTGTTGCGGGCGACCCCGCAAAACAGAGCGCCTTTAACACCTTCGGCGCAATAGGCTCTGTATTGGGGCTTCTTGTTATTCCTGTAATGACAAAATTCACGTCGCGCAGAAGAACGTATCAGTTTTCGCTTCTTCTTGCAATATTCGGATTTGTCGCTATGGCGCTTTCCGTAAAGATATTTAACTCTTATCTTCTTATGAACATCTTTTATGTTCTTGCGTCTGTCGGAATTGCCTCGATGTTTGTGGCACAAACCGTTTTTCTTGCCGACATTGTAGACTACGGCGAAGTAAAGCAGGGCTTCAGAAGTGAGTCGATAACTTTTTCAATGAAGGGCTTTCTTCAAAAAATGGCTTATACCATTCAGACGATAATACTTTTTGCGGGTCTTGACATTTCAAAATACAACGAAAATCTTCACGCGCAGAACAGCGAAGCCGTAAAAGGCGCAATTGATTTTATGATGCTGACAGCGCCCGTTATACTTCTTGTTTTATCGTTCATAATATTCACGGCAAAATTCAAGCTTCACGGCGAATATATGGATAAAATCAACGCCGCGCTTAAAAAGGGGAATGAAGAATGAAACAAAAGCTTTTAAATTTAAGGTCATCTGACAAAGCGCTTTTTATAACAGCGGCTGTGCTTTTTGTTTTGGGGCTTGTGCTTGCAATTATACCCGAGCTTTCTTTAAAAGCCCTGTGCTATATACTCGGTGCGGTTTCGCTTGTTTTCGGTATTGTTAAAATAGCGGCGGGCGTCGGCGACAAAAACGACGGCATCGGCGGCGGAGCGGACATTACCTTCGGCGTTATAGCCGCTGTTTTCGGCGGAGTACTTTTGCTTCACCCGGCGTTTGTGCTTTCTGTTCTTCCCTTTTTAATCGGTATTGCAATAACCGTAAGCGGCGTTTTAAGCTTCAGAAAAGCAAAATTCACAGGCTCTCTCGGCGGAAAAATCACGGCGGCTGTTACCGCAATTGCCGGCATACTTATAATTTTCAATTCTTTTAAAACCGCCGTTACCGCAACAAGGGTAATCGGTGCGGCGCTTGTCGTTTGCGGAGTCGAAATTTTTTACGAAACATATGAAACGGCTAAAAAGCGCCGCGAAGGCAAGCTTATTGACGGCAACGGATATATCGAAGTTGATTTTAAGGATGTAGATAAATAATTATGGCACAGTTGACAGCTAACGCAATTAAAGCCTCTTTTACGCGGCTTTTAAACGAAAAGCCGCTTGACAAAATTACCGTTAAGGATATTGTTGAGGACTGCGGCATAAACCGAAAAACATTTTACTATCACTACCGTGATATTTACGACCTTTTGGAGTCGATGCTCACAGAAGAGCTTCACAAATTCGACGCCGCTCATTTTGAAAACGAAACGCTTGAAGAGTGCGTTTTTAAAATAGCGAGCTTTATAATCGAAAACAAAAAAGCTGTCAAGCACATTTATGACTCAGTAGACCGCGACAAGCTTGAACAAGCGCTTTATGAAGCCGCACTGCCGCAAATTACGCACTATGTAAAACACAATACGGGCGACGCCCCGCACACAGAAAACGACATAAAGCTTCTTTCGTCTTTATACAGCGCGGCGTTTGCGGGGGCTGTTCTTCATATGTTAAGAAGCGGCATACCCGATACATACGACGACACGTTAAGACGGATTTGCAGTATGTTCGACGGCTCTGTCGAATTTGCCTTAAAAAACCTTAACAAGACCACAAAAAGTAAATAATGTGGCAATTTCACCCAAAATTTATGCGTTGTGCAAAATTTGCACAGCGCACTTTTTTTGACCGTTTAAAAAGCTTTAAACCCGATGTATACTCTAAAACGAAAAGAGGAAAAGATATGGCAGGCAAGAAATTAAACATAAAAATACCGAAAATTCTTACAACCGTAATAAGCATTGCGTATATTGCAATCGGGGTGCTATTTATAATATTCCCCGAAACGTCGCTTAACGTGCTGTGCATTATTTCAGGCAGCGTTACCGTAATATACGGGCTGACAAAAATAATCGGCTATTATTCCGACGATGTTTACTGCCTTGCGTTTCAGTTTGATTTGGCTCTCGGAATATTCGCTCTTATTTTCGGAATACTTTTGCTCGTCCATCCGAAATACCTTGTTTCGATGTTCCCAGTTTTTATGGGCATCTTCATTCTCGTCAGCGGCCTTTTCACTTTTCAGACCGCGCGCGAAAGCAAGTTTTTCGGAATAAAGTATTGGGTAATACTTCTTATTGTATCTTTTCTTTGCGTTGCTATCGGGCTTTTACTCATATTCAATCCGTTCAAAAGCGCTGTTGTTATGACCGCCGTTGTCGGAGCTTCGATGATTCTCGGCGGCATAGAAAGACTGACGGTTTCGCTTTTGACCATAAAAAAGAGCAAAAACAAAGTTGACAGCAACGGATTTATTGAAGTTGACTATGTGGATGTAAAGGGTGACAGTGATGACTAAAAAAGATTATCTTGCAAAATCGGCTGTTTATAACCTCGGCTTTTATAAGCTTGTGTGGATATTCGCCGCTTGCTGTGTTGTCGGATTTGTTGTCGAAACGCTTTGGTGCTACTTCCGCCACGGCTACATAGAAAGCCGCAAATCGCTCGTGTGGGGACCATTAAGCGTTGCCTACGGTATGGGCGGCGTGCTTTTAACACTTGTTCTTTACCATTTTAAAGACGCCCCCGTCTGGAAGGTATTTTTAGTATCCTTCGTTGTCGGCACAGTGGCAGAATACATCTGCTCTTTAGGGCAGGAAATTGTTTTCCACTCGGTAGCGTGGGATTACAGCAACCGTTTTTTGAACATCAACGGCAGAGTTTGCCTTTTGTATTCGCTCTTCTGGGGCGCTTTGGGCGTAATGTGGGTAAAGCTTGTTTTGCCCATAACTGAATTGGCGCTAAGCAAAATCCCCGATAATGTAAGCCACGTTCTTGTCCTTATGTTCACGGTGTTCTTTGTTGTTGACTGCGTTGTATCCGCTTCGGCGGCTTTGAGAATGGACAGGCGCGACGCAGGCGTTGCCCCCCGAAATAAAATCGAAGCGGCGCTTGACGAGCACTTCCCCGATGAAAAAATGCACGAAATCTACGCAAACTCAAAGGACGTTTAAATTTATGTTATATAATGCCTTCGGGCTTTATATATATTCTTCTTCTCTGAGTCGGAAGGGAAGCCCCCAAATTCCCTTTCGACGCCCCTAACAATACCCCAAACAAGCAAACGGCACCGTTCCCCCGAGCGGTGCCGTTTGCTTTAGCCGTTAGCCGTTAGCTATTAGCTGTTAGCCATTATACCCGCTGTAAACTATACCCATAAAATCGGACAGAGATATTTTAGTGTTTTGTCTAGCGTCC